>WLWD01000271.1_pt1 | contig 150645 bp, 104 predicted proteins | sample 6712731 | NCBI WGS metagenome assembly WLWD01 (sample SAMN12718690, study PRJNA576275) | sponge metagenome | isolation source: marine sponge | host: Mycale hentscheli | place: New Zealand: South Island, Marlborough, Capsize Point | collected 2014-11-01
GTTTACTTTTAGATGCATTAAAAGCTTTCAATAATTTGGTCTGAATTTTGGTTAGATGGCATTGAGGCTACAGACTGCACTGGTGTATCTTCATATTGTATTGATGTAGTTTCAAATACAGGTGTACCTTCACACTGCTTCAGACTGCCCTGGAGGTGTACATTCACTTTGCACTACTGCAGCCTCATATTGTGTTGACATATCTTCACAGTGCATTGATATAGCATCAGACTGCCCAGGTGTTGCTTCACGCTGCATTGGTGTACCTCCACATTGTACTGTTGTAGCTTTAGACTGAGATGATTTAGCTTCAGATTGCAAGGTAGTAGACTCTGACTCCGTAAGTTCAAATCTTAATTCACTGCATTTAGATTTATTTTGAGTTGGTTGCTCAGAACCTAAACACATACACTTTGTAAAGCCATTCACTAGTAGACACTGAAAACTTACTCTGTGGTTTAAGAGGCCCCTTGGAAACAAAAAACGATTTCATAGTCAGCTGATTTGATTGCAATTTGATTCTTTTAGCAGCCGCCATTATAGCACAGAAAGAAGACTTTACAGACTAATCTTATGCAGGTTTAGAGTAGCACAAATAATGACGATACTAGCAGATTTTTTTTTTATGACCCACATAAAACAATTGAATAGAAGTGCAAAACAGATATCCTATAGATATTTTTATTGAGGTAATTTTATGAATAGAATTGAATAGAAGTGCAGATAGATCAGGTGGAGGGAATACAGCAAGTGCATGAGAGGGAACATTAATTAAAAATAGCCAATACATTATTAAGGAAAGATTGAAGGGGGGGCCGGGCCCCCCTCCTCTGCAGCATTGGGGGGGCCAAGGCCCCCCCGGCCCCCCCGGTTCTTACTCCCCTGACTATGGAATTTTCGTGGATGTTCAGTATAGCAAGTTCATGACTCTGCTACTAGTCTTTACATGCAACTCAACTTTATTCAACTGGACTATTGTGCATTTAGGAAAATGATGACTCTTGTGTAATTTCAACTTCCTGCTGCTAATTGGCACATCAAACAGTATTACTTATCATATTCAGACTGTTGGCCAACTTGTTTTTCGTGCACTCGTCATCTGGCACTGGAACGTCTCACTATTACTCGCAATAATTTCGGTCACATGCTTTAATTGGGAATTATTGTGTCCTTCGTCCAGCAATTGGTCCTTCCCATTATGTATAGTCCCAAATAAAACCCCTGGTGAGACAGTATTGAGACTATTGGGCACTCAACCGTGTTTCGGTACTAGATTGCTATCCTCTCCCTCACGCAGGATTTCACAGCTAGATGTACCATCTTCTCACGCATTGACTTGGTGAGAGCCTTCTACCTGATTCCCTTGGAACCATCTCCCATTTACAAAACAGCCATAACCACATTCTTTGATTTGTTTGAATTTACACACTTTTCTTTAGGGCCAAGGAATGCTGCTAATTCATTCAAATGATTTATCAATGAAAGTTCTACGTAGTCTTCTTGCATGCTCACATGATGACCAGCTGATCACAAGTCATTCACCTGTGGAACATCTTGAACATCTCTGCTCTGTGTCAGAAAGGATAGTTGCACATCAAATCCCATCAGTATCTCCAAAAGTGTCTTTTGCATACCAAATCTTGACTTCCTTAGCTACTGTCTTGACGCTATTTGAATTCCTGCAAATCTGGATTGTAAGGTTTGGCATGCCTTTACTGTGACCATAGACAGGGAAAGACAGTTTGAGTTGCAAATTATGGTCCTGTTCTTTTAAGAGGGTGGGGTGACCACAGCAGGAAGGAGATCCAAATGTGCAGTCTTCAGCTGATTGACAAGGAATCTGAGTGTTTATTACAGTCAAGTGTACAAACTTTGCAGAAGGTTAGAAAACCCTTTAAAGGCCATACTATGATTGTTTCTCACTGCATCATGCCTGACAATACAATGTGGGTGAGTGAGGAGCTATTGTCGGCAATGTTTTGTGGTAGTTGCCACTGAGATGTTACATATAGAGACTGCATGGTAGCCTTGAGTTGTGAGACATAGTTACAAGAATCAGTTACACCAGAAGGAAAGAATTGTCCAGTAAGACGAAGAGTACAACTGCATATATCAGCTCAGCAGCAGAACAGCCAATGTCTTTGAGTGATGAGCATATGTCGAGTATGATGATTCTGTCTAGTGATCCAACATGGATTAGATTTCAGAGATGATTTGGTATTAGGGGGTATGCTCTAATTAAGCTACTGAACTAGCTGCCAACCAACTAGATAAAATATTAGCCACCTGCTACGAGACTAATTCCCAAAGATTCCTACACATACTTCTGTTCAGTGAATTACACTCTGACCACTTAATTGAGTTTTGACATGCCGGTCTTCAGGAGGCTGCAGTTCATTTACAGCTTTTACCCAGGCAATAAAATATTTGGAGTTGTGGTGTGGGGCGGTAGAGTAAGGCGCGAGGTATACTCACGGTAAGGGGAACTTGCTGGCCGCGAAGTATGATATTCAGTTGGGCTAGCAAGTGGTAAGCTGCCACCAGAGTTCTCCCTCCCTTGACCGAGTTTTAAATCGGCGTATAAAAATAGGGAATATGGGTGAACTGGTGATACGCATGCGTGGTTGGGCTTATATAAATGTTCCGGGAACCACGCATGCGCAAAACAATGAGGGATGGTCTACCGGAAGTCCGGGGCACAACGACTAAATAAGACTTACAATAATTACGCATGCATACACTAATATCACTGTGCTGAAAATAAGATAGCTAATGACACACACACACATATGTTCTGTCTTGATCTTCTTTCTTCTCCACTTTCACTCTGCTCTCGTCTCTCCTCTCGTGGGCACACCCACATGTGGACTTTTGGGTAAATAATAAAAATAAAGGGTTAAATAATAAATCCACAGTCAGTCGACCTTCTCATGTCAAATGCTTATATCCTTCATATCATTTGGTCACAAATCAATTCAAAACTACATCAATGTCCTCACTTATTATATTTTAAATTAGCTACCCTACAATTTTTGGCCAGCGATAGTGAATACTATACTCCTACTGGTTATTAAGTTTGTACTTTTTGATCACTTCAGATAAATAATTATTTCAATGAACTGGCCAATAAAATTTAGCATTTGCCATATTATTCTTACTAGCCACTTGTTTCTGAATGTAAAATATTTCAATTTAATGCATTAGGATGTGTTTTATAATGTGGTGAGTGAAAACACTTAGCTGATATTCTCAGGTATATTTAACTTTCAATGATTCAGTCATTCTCGGCTTTAATAGTTATAATAATAGGAAATTTTCTCTTTTTAACAGCCAATATTTTTAATTATAACTTAACCCAACATTTCGACTTCTTGCCGAAGTCCTCTTCAGGGGTCAACTGAGGTCGAACTCTCCGTGGTGATATAATTACACAATGTAAACAGCAAGATTTCTGGAGGGCTCGCTTACTGTTTATTACATCCTGGAGGGAGATTTGCACGTAGCATGGACAGCCAGCATCCTGGAAGCTCTAAACCTATGTCTCTGTTAAACTTGTTGTTGTCAGGTGTCATCTGTATGATATGTAGAGCTTTCTTGATCTTCAATTCACGATTCTTACTGGCTCTATCTACAACTCTTACCTCTTCCCATTTAATGGGGTGATGCTGCTGCCAAGCATGTTCAGCAATGGCTGAAGCCTTCTCATCACCTCTCTTACAAGCATCCTGATATTCTTTTACTCTCTACTCAAGCCTTCTAGTTGTTTCACCTATGTATACTTTACCACAACTGCAGGGTATACTGTAGACTATGGATGACTCTGTGGTAATAGGTATAGTATCTTTGACTTTAGTAAGATGTGATCTTAGTGTCTTACCTGACTTTAATGCTGTTTTGATGTCAAAGTCTCTACACAGTTTCTGAATGCTCTCACTCAATCCATGCTATGTATGGAATAGTAAGAATCAAACCTTTCTCTTGCTCAGTATCTGTGCGATCTTTAGAATGTAACTCTTTAGAGCCTGCCCTAATGGTTGCGTTGTCATAACCATTACTTTGAAGTACTTTGTGTAGGTGTTTCTCTTCTTCCTTCAAGTTTTCACTCGTATTAGTTACCCTCCTAGCTCTCTGATACAAGCATCTCACTAATCCTCTCTTTACAAGGTTTTCTGTACACAGAGGATGTAAGCATACCATCACTCTCTCTCTTTAATAAGCAATCCAAGAAAGGTAGCTTACTATCTTCCTCTGACTCCATGGTAAATTTTATAGAAAGTTTTGTAGAGTTTAAATGGTCCAACAAATGTTTTTCAATTCCTTTCGAACTATGCAAAAGGTGTCATGTACAATCTCTTCCATAATACAGGCTTAACTGTAGCTGAGTTTAAAGCTTCTTCCTCAAAGAATTCCATGTACAAGTTGGCCACAACTGTGGAAACAGGAGAACCCATGGCTGCTCCATCTACTTGTTCATAACAGTTCCCGTTGTACCTAAAGCTTTTATAACATTACATATCAACAGTCCTAGTATTAGATGAAAGCTCTGTGTTTCAATCGTTTTATGAGGCTGTTTGTGACATAACGTACATTATGGCAGTAAGTATATAGCTAATTTTGATTCACAGACTATGCTATATATAGCTATTATATTATTTAATTATAGTGTTGATCTGCCTTCTACCATAATTATGGTTGCTAAGAACTATATCAGACTTTTCCCCGCTAATACATTTTCTTACGAGCATACCAGACTATATCAGATTTATAGTTGTTAACGACAAGCGCGGTCGCTCGGGTAACGGGCTATAAATAGCTATTATATTATTTAATTATAGTGTGTGTACACCATTGTGCCCATATTATTCATTGGATATTTAAAATAAAAAAACAATAACAAAACAAAATAAATGCAAATGTCAAACAAGTATAACAGCTTCATTAGTATTAATAAACTAGTTGTGACAATTTTCTATAACAGCTACTTACAAAGCTTTTATTATGGGGGAAATAATATAGATAATACTTAATAGAATTTCAGTCATTTTCCAGTAAATATCATGGACCTAAAACCACAACTACTCACATTATACATTAGCTAAAAAACTTAAAGGCCTTATTATTTTAATTCACTAATAAATTAAATAGGTAGCCATTGCAACCAGTAGTGCAACAGTCTGAAGATGGTTCTTTAAGAAATAAAATTTAGTTGGTAATATTTTACTAGCTCCACACTACATTTGATTTGCTATCTACATTAACCTTAAACATTACGATATAAAATTGTCAATTAGTATATCTATAATATGGTCATCCAGTTGTTGTTGTTTTTGCCAAGATTGTGATCAAGTAGCTAAACCAATTTGCAAAAACATAATGAGTTCCTTATTAGAGTTACTAAGAAAGTGGAACTGCATCCCTACTAATATTCGTCTGTGTAGCATTGAGATAACACATAGCTACTTGAGACAAATGAATCACAAATGTCTTGTCTAACTTCCACTCATTTATCTGTTAAAAAATTGCATAGAATGAGTCCACTACAATCCTTTAAATATTTTTTATTATACATTTCCACTCATTTTAAGGGTGCTGGCACATAGCAACGCTCGCGCGCGGCTTAATTGAGCAATAAACCACGAAACCACCGAGTTGTAGAGGTAGAGGGCGGACCTTAAATACCCGCGCATAGATAAGAGCCTTATACGTGTATAGTTAACTCGGCTTACGGAGGGCGAGGCTAGAAAATTGCACAGCGGCAAAAAAGTGCGAGACAATTGGAATCTATTTTGTACTCCAAGTACAGAAAGGCGGATGATTAGTGTTTCAATTTTGGTACAGCGGCGTAACTTAACAAGGTAATAAAAGTAGTCGTTTTTGTTTTTCGATACAGTATACATTTGTGACGCAACAAGAAAAAAATCACGTAAAAATATGAGTAAACATAAAGCAAAATAGAATTGAACAAAACAAAAACGACAATATTGTAAACAATGAGCTGAAGAAGCGGTGGACGAAATTCTGGCTTCTGTGCGTCCTCCACTATCTCCAATAAGTTCCGTTTATTTTGGGACTTCGAGGCTTCATAACTTCTTTGGTTCAGTGCGTGTGTCAGTCATTCTTGGTAAGTCCACATTTTTCCAGCATGTCTCGTAGATCCGCTTGGCTGCGTGAACCTGCAAGGTATAGAATCGGAGTTATTTTCCATAGCAACAGCCAATTAACCTTAATTGATTTGTGTGGGCGGAGCGCGTATCTGGTGTGCCAGCACCCTTAAGATCAACAAGTTATTATTGTATTGTTGTGCAGCTAGTTGTATAATGAATTTCATTTACTCTGGTCTACTGTCATGTGAAATAATTTTTATTATATCATCTTCACATGACATAGGAAATTGCAAACTAGCTACCACTACAAATTTCTGATTGAAATCCATGTCAACTTACGACTTTACTGCTCACTTCCAACCTAAACATTCCTGCTTACCTTAGAAACATCAAATACATATGTTCAGCATGTTAACAAAACAGCTATAATTAGGCCCCAACTTAATAAAGTTTCTACACTTTTTAGTGAAATACCAAGGCCTGGGAAAGACAAAATGTTTAAACCAATAGTATTTTGTATAAACAAAAACAAAGGAACTGAAAGCTAAGTCGTAAGATTAACATAATGCTACTTACAAACCACACATTTTGAAATAAGAAGTCTGGGACTGAGCACTATAGCAGCTTAAATCAGGAAGGTGACAAGCAATTAATGCTTCATTCGTCACATTACATTCTATAGAACACTGATTCATTATAAACCCACTGAAACCCACCTTAATTTTCCCCACTCTCTCTCTTCATATAACTTCATTTCTTATTTTGTTTCTTTTAAATTTTTCCTTGTTGATAGACATTGCAATGAAATCTAGCAGATCAGTCTCGAGCACTGCTTATACCCCCACCTTATCCATTACTGCTCCTGCACTAAGTAATAATTGTCAAACCTATTCCTCCTAGTTGCTCAACCCCGTCCATCTCGACCCTGCCCAATCCACTGCTAGTCTCGCGTAGCCAGACCCTTTCTGGCTACGCGAGACTAATCCACTGCTGCTCCCGGACTTACAACCACTCGCTAGGAACGGAAAACATGAATGTGACAATAAGGATAAAAATAGCATTTTAATAAGGTAGTATAGTCATCATCTGATAGCAGTTAAATATCTCTAGTAACTATGTAGGGGAACTTCAGACTATATAAAGAATAAGAGTTTTCTAATTACAAATTCCTATTTATGAGTAGGGATTCAAGATATTCCAACAAAACAAAAAACAACAACAACAACATGAAATTATACTTAAAAAAAAGGCCTGAAATATTAGATAAGGTGGAAGCCAGCTAAACCATAAAAAATGAAGCACCAAATGTGCGAACCCTCAGCGCTACTACTATACACTTGCTAGCTATAACCAAATCAGTTCTCGAACTGAAAAAAAAATGGATTTGGCTATTCCTAATCAGGTATCAATACGGTTCAAGTAATGAAGAAGACTGTAGATGTATCTAATTGCTATAAAAGAAGTAGCTAAACCTGCAAGAGACTCTCACCGGTATAATATAATTTCAACGTAAAACTCCTGAATTCCAGTACTCATTAACTTTAAAGCATAGAGCAAAAACTACCGCAGGCAGAAATAGAAATTATTTCCTCACGCGAATGCGACGTAACAATAGGGTGCGTTACCTACAAAAGCTTTTCTAAAAACCAGCTTGAAATTCGAAAAAGTAGCATTATTAAAGGTCTTAAATCCTAAGTTCAAGCCTAGGTCAGCAATTAATTGTCAGTAATCTCCAAAATCGGAGCGTGACAGACAGACAAACAGAGGACAGACAGACAGCATGCACGCTGAGATTTAATAGCGATAAATTCACTATAATCCTTGTCCGACGCGAGCTAAGGGTAGTAGTCTGGCCTAGCCAGACCCTTTACCGAACCGCTACGCGGGGAATGGATCTGGGGACATTGGCCATACCGAATTTGTTCTGCTTCACTTATATTACGGTGGTCAATTACCCGGGAATAGCCCTCCTCAACCACAAATAGAAATTCCTCTAGTACGTGTCAGCTACCCTTTTACCGCTAGGTTAGCAATCATGGCTAATTTGTGGTAGAAATAAAGGAGGTGGGGCACTCACCACTTCCACATTCCTCCAGAACAAATTTGGTATGGCCAGTCCCCAGACCACCCTCCTCGCTTAGCGCTAAGTGGGTCTGGCTCGCCTGACTAAGCTAAGGAAGGGTTTGGTTACTGGTTTTTCGACCAGTCACAGGGATTGTTTAGGCTCAGCCGAAGGCAAGAAAAGCAGAACCTTTGAAGTAAAAAATATAGCTAGGTCAGTAAATCCTATATTGCTAGTTTATGCTGTGCTGTGCCGTTCTTCCTTCTGACCCTGACAGAAAAAGTAAGACTAGGATTTAAGTAGTTAGCTATATGTAGAAAATAGCGATAAACACTGTTGGGGTACTATCTTGTTGGGGTAATATCTTGTCGTTCTCTTGTTGAATGAACTTAGTCAATTAGATACTCACTGCCTCTCTTCATTGTTTTTCAATGCAGCTGTGTACTAATGAGTTTGGGGTATCATATGGGATATATTATATTATATATAGCTATATAATATAATACTTAATGCATCAGTCAGAATGGATATGGCATAATATTTTTCTAATTTATTTTCATGAGCCAGAGGGAGCGAAAAGAAGCCTGAAATTGAAATGTCTTGCTGTATCAGACCTTCCTCTATGAAGCCTAGCTACCCAACCAGGTCAGAGCAGCTGCTAAAATATCAGGTGGGATATGGGAAGCCTCAAATAAGTTTTATAGCCAATTTACACCATGAGTTACCAACCCTAGTTCAAACTACTGCAGTGAAGATATCTAGCACTACTTACTACACTATATGGTATAGTACAAAGTATGTGGCAATTAGTCATTAACATAATATTTATTTTGTATAAACAAAACAAAGGAACTGAAACCTAAGTTGTATGATAAACAATACATTGTTGATTGACAATACTATTAAAGTTCTAGCTATATCTTGAACTGTTCGGTTAATGACCAGATCAGTCTCAAATACTTCTATAGCTATGTTTGTGAGAGTGCCTCCAGTCTCAGCTACAGCACAATGCTTTTAACCGAGCCTCTCTCTTCAGACTGATACTAGAGTTGAATATAATCTGCTCTATGATCTAGTTGCTCCACCCCTTCAATCTCCGCCCCACCCAGTCCACTGCTCGGGCAACTTACTAACTCTTGGAACAGAAGACGTGAATGTGACAATCTGGATAAAAATAGAATTATTTTAATAAGGTAGTATATGCAGCTCATCTGATAACAGCTAAATATTTAGTAGCTATGTAGGGGAACTTCACACTATATAAACAATAAAGTTGTCTCTATACAAATTTAATTTGGGCCCCATTAATAAGTAGGATTTCAAGGTATTCCAATAAAAAAATTGTACTAAAAAAGCTATTATTGAAATATTATTGGGAAATGTAGAAGTTACGCGAGCTACGGGGAGGGTGTGGTCACTGACTTTTCAATATGTCACACGGACTATAGACTGGAGCGGAAGGTAAGAAAAACGGAACTGTTGAAGCAAAAAGTATATCTAGGTCAGTAGCTAATTATAGGCTTATCCTATATTATGGTTAGTCTATTCTGCGCTGTAGTGTTTCCACTGTGGTGTTTTCTGCTTCCGAGGGTGACAGAAAAAGTAAGATTTACTATAAAAGTGATATAGTCCCAGGTATTCCCCAAAGAAAATGTGTTAGAGGTAAAACGTTGATATATTTCGTAGCAACCATTAAAAGTAATGGGAAAATGACCGCAGATAGCTATAAATAAAGCTATTTGTTAATAACGGGCTATTAAATAGTTATAAACCGGTTTGTATTGCGATTGACCTAACCGCTACCTGGAGAAAGGGTCTGAGAACAATCTTAGAGCCAAGATTTTGGGATGTGGTTAGTTAACATTTTTTTTGTCATTTCCTAGGCAGCACTCGGTGAAATGAGTTGGCATCTTACCACTAGTGTATGTAACAGATCCCGAGTTCCGAACTATCAAAGTGTTGGTGATTGCTGCGCTTGCACAAATACTTTGTGGTTGTGCTGGGTCAGCTAGTCCAGCAAACCACGGGCGCTCAGTCTCGTAGCCACCCGTACCGGAAGTAATAGAAACGCGTACAATTCCTTTCAAAAGGTCACCTCATTAAAATGATGCTTGCGCGTGGGCGTTCAATTTTTTTTTTTAGTTTGCAAGGAAGTCACACACGTGTTTGTCTTAATACTGTGGTGTGCTGCTCAGTCAAGCTAACAGCATAGAGTGAGGAAAAAACCAGACCATTGTAGCATCAGAACACCTTTAAACTATGGCAAGTTATATATTTCTTATTAATTCGGGATATAGCAATCTGCAACCAAATTAGACTAAAATAATTAGTGATATGTCATAGTGATTCATGTATTTATGATATACTAAATTATTGTAACTGCAAAACAAAGAAAACTTTTTTTAAGTGATATTGAATGTATTATGATAATAGTTTGTATGTACAATCAAAGAGTTCAGTGCTAAGGAGAAGAGGTCCAAAGACGATGATCCGTCCAGGCAGAAAATGTGGTCCTTGCCAGTTATGTTGCAAATCTGCTTCTTATTACATACACCTGTCCACTTGGGATCCTGAACTTTCAACAAAACTCCGGGCCATGGATAAAACTATCACAGTTGACAGCTGTATTTGTCATGCATGTGAAAAAGACATAGAAAGAAAAAATAATTCAGGTGACTATGTACCAGGCTGGACATTACAGAACAAAGAAAACATAACACTGATGATGGGAAGCTAGTTCCACTGTGCCAGGTTCATTATAAACAAGTGCATTGCACAATCAACCCTCAAGTATACACGTAGTGCACAATCAACCCTCACATGTAGTGCTAACATAAAGGGGTCGTACAGGCACTGTCCTAACACTGTTGCCATTAAATATCATTTTTGTCAAGTCAGTGATATGGATTTGTACATCACTAAAAATGATAAAATATGCACAAGTTGTAATAATAGTCACTTCGAAATAATTGCTAATTTTAAGCAAAATAGTCATGATTATGAATTAAGTGCCCTTTTAAACAACATTATTCCAGACTCAATCCCAGAAGATGCAGTCGTGGAATGAGATTATAAATTGCCCTTGTTTCTTGTCGAGGACTTTACTTTGTGACTTAATTATTTTTTATTGTCTTTTTATTGACACCCATTGAGTTATAAATGTGCAAGTGTTTATCTGTTCATCATGATGTGTTGTATTTTTCTTGTAACCAATAGGCATATTAGCAGTAGTTCCAATAAAATCAGGAAGTCCAACAGGAAACACAAACAACTCAGGACATTGCAATCTGCAAGCAATTACTCCCTTTTAAGCCATATCATCATTAAACATACTATAATAGCTATCTCTGAAATTATTATTGTAACTGCAAAACGTACTTACCTTTAGTTATGATCAGTTATAATTTTACTTCCTTCTTTGCTGAAACCAATACCTGTGACAAAATACCAGTAAAACTTTCTATCTTGGAGTAGAACAAATGATTAGCGCTATACTTGTGCTCTCTTTAGACACAAGAGAGCACAACCAACTAGTGACAGAGCAGAGCTACGCCCCAGTCAAACTCCATTTCCTTGTCTTTGGTACTACAACCCGAACCGACAGTAATTAAACAACCATTACCACATTCCTCTATATCAACCTGAAGAGTATAATAAGTGGTTTATTCCACACTAGATATCTTCACTGCTGTAGTTTGTAAAAATATCATTGTGAAGCTATCTAGGGTGGAATATATAGTATGTCCACATTGAGTTGGCGCGACCACAAATGTGGCAAAATAGGAATGCACTTGGCGAAACCAGAAACCAATTAAGGTTACGTGGCGATAGTAGCTCAAACGTGTGAAAACGTCGACGCCCACAGTAAAAATGGGGCGGGTCTAAGGTGCCCATAAGTTTACTTGTTGAAATGAAAAAGAAACTATGGCAGTTTCTTCTGCGGCTGTATTATTATGCCCGGTTATAGTACTATTTATTCTACACTAGATATCTTCACATAATTGTCTTTAGGTACCTTAGATAACTCACATTGTCACATAGTGTAATCTCACTGCTGTACTGAGCAAGCTCATTACCCTAGTAGTTATAGCAACCAGCCTGGCTTATCAGTTTTCAGGGTTTTTACTAAGCTACCTTACTCTAGTGGAGCCTACCCAACGAGGTTACAGCAGCTGGTAAAAAAATCAGCTGGGAGTGTGGTGAGCCCCTAGAGAGTTTTAGAGCCAAAGTTACACCAAGAGTTACCAACAAACTACTTCAGTGAAGATATTTAGCAGGGAATAAACCACTTATTACACTCATCAGAGTGATATGGCTAGATATTTCACTCTCAGGCTTTATTTTCGCCTCTGGCTCATGAAAATAAATTAGTCTACTCATGAAATATTTCTCCATATCACACTCTGACTCATGTAATAAGTACTATATATTTAATCCACCCTAGATATCTTCACAATGATATTTTTAGGTAAATGACCCTTGAAATGACTGATGCTGTACTGTGCAAGCTCATTACCCTTGTAGTTATAGCAACAGATCAAGTTCAACACTTTACCCTGTTTTACAGCTACCCTCCTCTAAGTGTAGCCACCCAACCTGGTTAGAGCAGCTGCAAATCTGACCGCTCCCAAAAACCGACAAGTTATGTAAAATCTCATAAACACTCAGAACAAAAAACTGCAGAATCATTTTTTGGACAAATTTTTTTCTTACATAAGTACAAACTAGAAACTTTTACCTCTATCTTCACTAAGTTTGAGCTCTTAGATTGATTTCCTTCATGCTGTATAATCGATTCTAAAAAGAGCCACATGGTAAGCTCCATTTTCCAACTGTGTGTACATGAATTTGACCCCTGGGTCTCTATGGTTATTATAAGCAGCTTAGATCGATTTCCTTCATGTTGTATAACTGATTCTAAAAAGAGCCACATGGTAAGCTCCATTTTCCAACTGTGCGTACATGAATTTGACCCCTGGGTCTCTATGGTTATTATAAGCAGCTTAGATCGATTTCCTTCATGTTGTATAACCGATTCTAAAAAGAGCCACATGGTAAGCTCCATTTTCCAACTGTGTGTACATGAATTTGACCCCTGGGTCTCTATGGTTATTATAAGCAGCTTAGATCGATTTCCTTCATGTTGTATAACCGATTCTAAAAAGAGCCACATGGTAAGCTCCATTTTCCAACTGTGCGTACATAAATTTGACCCCTGGGTCTCTATGGTTATTATAAGCAGCTTGGATCGATTTCCTTCATGTTGTATAACCGATTCTAAAAAGAGCCACATGGTAAGCTCCATTTTCCAACTGTGTGTACATGAATTTGACCCCTGGGTCTCTAAAATAAAATACAGTAAGCCAAATTGATTATTGTTACCACGATTTGCAAGTAGCTATCAAACTGTTGGAAACAAAAAAAGCACCAAAATGGCCTGCAAAACTATGTCAAAACGCAACTAGTGCTACTTAAAACCATACCTGTTTAGTACTTTGAACTAAGTAAGGCCTCCTCCATCAACAAGTAAGCAGCCCCATAATTTCAGTTTACTCAATTAACTGTGCTCAAGTTAGATTGCCATGGGTATATTTAGTGAACCAGGCAACCCTTGCCTATAATTTTGTTATCAAAATACTCCAGAGGGAGTGGTGCTTTACACAGTGGTATAAATAACTCATTTTTCAATTTTAAACATAATTGGTCCCGTTTGCCTAGTGCATGTATATATATATAAATTATTTATATATAGTACTTATGAGTCGGAGTGTGATATGGCAAAATATTTCATGATCAGGTTAATTTATTTTCATGAGCCAGGGGCGAGTGAAAATAAAGCCTGAGAGTGAAATATCTAGCTATATCCCTCTGACAAGTGTAATAAGCGGTTTATTCCTTGCTGGATATCTTCACTGAAGTAGTTTGTACCAAGGACCAATAATTTTAGGTGTGAATTTGGCTGTAAAACTCTATAGGGGCTCCCTACAACCAACTTTAGGATGTGAGTTACCCTTCTCTAGTACTAACTACCATAGTAAAGATATGTAGTGTGGAATAAACCACTTATTACAGTTGTCAGAGTGATATGGCAAGATATTTCACTCTCAGGCTTTATTTTCACTCTCCTCTGGCTCATGAAAAAAAATTAGCCCGCTAATGAAATATTTCATCATATCACACTCTGACTCATGTATAATAAGTACTATAATAATAATTATATTAATATTATATTAAGTATAATATATATATTATATATATAATTATATTATAATTATATATACACAAAACATTGTTGGGGTAATATCTTGTCACTCTCTAGTTGTTTCGCTTAATGAATTCCAATACTTATCCCCTCCTCCCACTTTTTTCACCACAGCTGTATAGTAATGAGATTGAAATATATACATGTATGTAATACTTATTACACAAGTCAGAGTGTGATATGGCAAAATATTTCAAGAGCAGGCTAATTTATATTCAAGAGCCAGTAGAATGAAAATAACGCCTTAAAGTGAGATGTCTTGCTATGCTAATTTTCACTGTAGTTTGAACTAGGGCTGGTAACTCATGGTGTAAAGTTGGCTGTAAACTCTTTAGGGCTCCCCACACCCCCATCAGATATTTTGGCAACTGCTCTGACCTGGCTGGATTAGCATCACTAGAGGAGGACAGAAATCTGGTAAGCTAGGCTGGTTGATAGTAACAGAGGGTAATGAGCTGGAGCAATACAGTTATAAAGCTAGATAACATGAGATATTTAGTGGAACACATTGTAAACATAATTAGTATGGACTAATATGTCTTCAATTCACTTTGGGTAGGTGTACGTGGTGTACCCTTTCTATTGTAGGCATATGTGTACCCTTATCTACTAATGCAGGGGGATTGTTGATATTCTGACCAGTCTGACTTGAGCTGGATCAATTTTTTTTTTGCAGCTTTAATTTGGTAAAGTACAGATTGGGTACTCTGCCAAGCACTGGCAAAGTGAACAGTTAATTTAAGTGGGTGTGTCTATCAAAAACTTAGACCACTCGTGTTGTCATTCCCCAGTTGAGTCTGAATTGATTAATTTTTGTCCTTCTCAGCCACACTAGAGTATTAGATGAGCTCTGGCCTCGGCTTCATTATTGTAAACTTTGTCTGGAGTTAACTTGGCTCTCAAAGTGATCCTGCATTTGTGAGTTAGCTAGTCAGCTAGATTATTAAACTAGGATTATGATATTAAAATATACAATAATGACTTGAAATACAGAGTTTAAATCTCAGCTTCTGATTCTTGCTTCCACTGTTCCTGCAGAAACTAACACAATGTCTTACATAATTAAATATTCAAAATATTCCAGTATAAATAGGGGAAATATTTAATAACGTGGTAATTTTGACCAAATTTATGCTTTTAACACTTAATTATAAAGCACAACAATTATTGATAACATATTGTGCTAGTTTTCTGTAAATAGTATTATTTAATACACTTTGATTTTCGCTTAATCATTAACAGGCTTACTTCCCGTTATAGGCCACACCTACCTCCTGGCCTAACCAAATTTTTGGAACCCAAGCCACTCCTGCAATGCACTTGCATACGCAATGAAGTATTAATTTCATGGCAATATTGAGCAACATTTTTATTGTGTTGAACACAATAAAAATGGTTTGCACAAAAACTAGCTAGGGAGTTAAAGAGGTTTAAAATACTACAAAATGGCCACACGCAGCTACCCAAACAGCAGGAGAAAAACGACAGCGAGACCAAAAAATGCAATGAAAAGACTGGGCTCAAACGGAGAGCTAAAAATATGCTACTGTCGAGCAGGTAAGATGTGTAGCTAGTAGCTATTTTTGTCAAAAACCATATTAGCTAGTTTACATTATTCTTATATAGCTATAGTTTTTAGTCTAGCTCCTTGTAGTAGCACACGACAATTGGGTAAAGCTATAAAAACTCAGCCAAACTATCACGCAAAGACTACTAACTAAAACTAAGGGAAAAAGACAAAATATCTCCAGACTTAAACACACTGACTAAGGCCTATCCACTATTCCCAGTATGCTCAAGATCCCTATCAGTACTCAGTCTCAAATTCAAACAAAATGATACAGAACTAAAGCACAAAGTACAATTACAGAACATAAAACAAAACAAAATAAATGATACACAAAAGCAAGCAAGAACTATAAAAAGTATGGACAAGCTTAAGTATAACAGATAAGAAAAGGAAAGCACAAAATAGTAAAGGAAAAATGAGGGAGTTAAAGAACTAAATAGAATGAGAGTGTTACAAGTATATATGTGAGTGGAATGGAATGGGGATTGCATAAGATAAGGGCAGGCATGAGAAAGGTAATGTTAGAATAGAATAATTGTTTGTGTGAATGCAGTGAAGGTACGCTAACTAGTGAATAGGTGGTCCATTAGCACCTACAGCTAAATCAGTCCACAGAGCTAGCCTGTAGTTGAGGGGTGGGGCTGCTCCACTCCTAGCTCACATAGAGGACTTTTATGGGAATCGTTATCTAGTTTATACAGTTTGTTCTTGATAAACACAATTATGTCAGTGCACCTGCACGAGAGGTGCATTTGTTTTGCTTTGTTTTTGCATTATCTTGTTTTTCTTGCTGTAACTTGGTATATATAATATTAGTATATGTACATCATTCTACTCTCTAAACACATGTTATAACAGTGGTCGTGTCTATGTATGCCTGTTATTCTCTGATTTCTGACGATTAACTGTTGATTTTGGTAGCTACGAACTTAAGATTTAAGACCTTTTATCATGCTACTTTTTATTTTGGGGTAACATTAAGCTATCAGCTCAGCGTAAGCAAAACTTTTGTGCAGTAATGCTCCCGTTCATCATTATCCTAATCACGTGAGCAAATAAATTCTTGCATTTTGAGGTACAGGTAGGTCTTGCGTTGAGGTAAGTCTTGCTTTATGTTGAGAAATCTTTGAGCTCTTGAATTGGAGTTACGTGTTGAGACTATCTGTGAGTGTCCATATCTAGTTTCTCCCATGGAAACAGCATTTACATTTAGCGTTTTCATAGCACAGCTATATTGTTACTTGATCTGTATGTGAAATGGTTTAGTAGCTAAATTGTGTGTATATAATAGTGATGGGGGTTCCCACCATTGCTGCTTCATAGATTGTAGGATTATCAATCCATTTTTGTTGTATAGTCATACAGTAAGAATTGATACAAAGCTACTATGAAGAAGAAAAAAAAGCAAATGAACAAGCTCTTCTAATTAATTATGTTGCAGTGGTTGATTTTTTTGTTAGTTAACTATTTACTAAATTTTCTTTAAACCAATTAGCTATAGCCATGAGAGTTAATTTAAAGTTATCTTCTTTTATTAGTAAAATTCTTTATTTAAAATATTTCAATTTTTCTATTTACTAAAATAGCTATTTTTAAAACTGAAATTATCTAGTATCAAAATCTTGGGTTTTATGCAATATAGTTACAGTAGTTTAATCACATTCACTGATGTAGTAAAGAAATCATCATTTTTATGAAGAACAATTTTTCGTTTTATTTGCATTTATACCTTTATTAGTAAACCAAGATGATGATTTCAAGTATCATAATGAAAATTTTAGTATGGATATTGTATATTTTCGCTTTCAGTTATACAAAAAGAGGTGAGTGTAAGATTTGGTAGCTATTTATTGTGAAGAGTCATAGATATCATAATTACTATAAGTCATGTTATGTATAAATGCTGTTGGGTGATGTTATTATAAACAACTTAAGTGGTATAATAATACCTTTAGTAAAAAAAAAAACCATTATGGTTATTATTAAATGTAATTGATGTGCATATTAGTGAATCCTATCAAATATATAGTCAATGAGAGTCCATTACAAAAGTATGGATCATCAGAGACTGGTCATTGTTCTAATACTACTTCACTTAATATGGATGGTGGTCAAGTATGTACTACTCCACGAAGCAGTGTTTTATTTGATGGAGTTATTCCCTCACTCACTGGAAGAAACAACAACATGCGTTGGGCAAGGCAACTACTAGTACTTAATCTTAATGCTACTATTACATTTGAATTCTCTGATCCTTCTTCTGGTATAAAAGCATTTGGAATAGTAATGTTAAATTGTGACCAAGAAAACATAGGAGCAGCAGGAAGGGTTAAACTTCAGGCTGGAGGCTATACAATTAATTTTCCTATCGATCACATGTCATGCAACCACCTAATAAGAGTGTGTGGCATATTCAATCCCGTGACTACTAATACATTTACTTTATCATTTGAAGTCAGCACCACTTCACAATTTCCTCTCGCATACTATATTGCTGAAATTTCATTTGATGATTCTACATCAGATTGTCTTTTATTTGGCATTATTGACACACCTACATCATCAACCACTTCAAGATTCCAGGATTTGAAACCAGGTAATAATAGTTATAAAATGAGTACTGATAGATGACTTGTTAGATAAATTTATAGTAGTAAAATACATCTTTCTAGGCAAAAAATAAGTAATTTTAGAGAAAGGCACACATATACAATTACAATAAAATGCTATTGCAAATTTATGATATTTACTTAATGTATGGTATAATAGAACAAAACACAGAAATAAATTTGCCAATAACTAGTGGGACACCAAGCATGAAGATGAGTGAAGACAGCAACTCTACTGTACCATCAACAACTAACTTTACTAAATCAAGTGTACGCATCAATACTACATCTACTACATCATTTGTACCCATCATCATTGTGGTTGTAGTACTTCTTTTTATCCTATCATTAATAGTGCCTCTTGTTATAATTATCACTAATCGCAAAAGAAATCATTTGACTAAGCATTGTTCAGGCTTGCTTAGTACAACAAAAATTGAAAACAGACCAGAAACTGGCAAAAGTTCTAATGATTGTTCACATCATGGAATTGGGGGAAATGAATGCAATTTTGATACTTATGCTCAAGTTTTGGAGAAGAAAGTAGACAAAAATGAAAGGGAGACTGCAATTCACAATGATTTTGATCCAACTGAGCTATATGCTAAAGTGGACACAACAAGAAAGAAGAAACCAAAAGCTGCAGTTGAGGCATCAAGTCCTGATGTATCAGAAATGTATGCAGTTGTAAATAAAGAAGCAAAACAACATCGAAAGAAAGTAGAGTTGAATGGTAATCAAGAGAGTTCAGAATTATACTCTGTGGTTGATAAAACTAAGAAAAAGAAAAATTTGAGCAATGATAATAAAGATACCAGAGAACTGTATTCTGTGGTAAACAAAGTGAAAAATAAAGGTGAACAAGTAGTGTCTCAATTGTAAGCAACAGTTGATGAAGAAGATTACTTTAATTTTGAACTTGTATCATTAGCTCATGTTATTATAACTGTATCTAGTGTTATAGCTAAAACATGTTCCTGTTGCTTTATTTTTTGTCAACTTGGCTTGTTTCAATTTTTTTTATATATTTACTAACTTGAACAAAAGGAGTCCCAGACAGAGTTTTAAGCTATTGTTATACATTGTGGCTGTGTTCAACTTTTCACACATACATGTAATAGCAGACTCACACATACACAGAAAACTATAATAGCTTAGCAGTATCTGGTCAAGCTCCTATTGGGACCATTTAAAATGAGCCAAATAAATTTTAATTTAAATACAGTTGGCTTGATACTTTCACACTAGCCAGACTACTTAAGTCATTAGATGTAGAGCGATTTTAAAACTTCAGCTTTTTTAAGATGAATATTGGGAGTTTGTCCATTGAAAGACATGCCAGAGGTGAACTGGACATCTTGCCTGAAGCAAGATATCCCACTGAAGTACTAACATTCTTGGATTTACAAATGCTGTAGCTCAGTAGAGGTCAATGGAGCAATAAAAATATTAGATGAATTCTATCCTTTTACTGGCTCTTTTTTTTTTTCTCGTTTTTTTTTAACAATACAGAGTCATAAATGTTATGCTTTGCATTTGTAAGAGAAGAACAACATATTCTGCTCTCCTGTATATATATTGCTGTTTTTACAGTAATGGGTCACAAGATGCTGAAAGGAAAACCTGTTTATAAGTCTAAAATTCAACTCTAGTGTACTATATTGACTGGCTTTTATAGCATTTTAAATATTATATACACACCAAAGTTATATACCAAAACAAAGTACAGGGGGTAAATACTTTTTACTGAACTCTTATTGTAAAAAAAAACATAAGCAAGGAAACTGCAAGATAAACAGTGAAGTAAACAAGACTGTTTCACTTACTAGCAATAACTATAACCCTCTCGGGCATCCACAGACTAAGTTATGATAAAAATAACAAAACAGATAGCTAACAGTATAATTACCTAGGAATTAAGTTACTATTAACTACAGTTTGTTTCTAGTAATTCTTATAGTTCCTAACTTATACTGAGGTCAAAGTAGCTATATTCCCTATTTTCGTGATACACGTGCTACTGCTTATTATATCCTGGAGGGTGATTTGCACCAGCATAGACAGCCAGCATCCTGGAAGCTCTAAACGTATGTCTCAGTTAAACTTGTTGTTGTTAGGTGTAATCTGTATGTGTAGAGCTTCCTTGATCTTCAACTCAGGATTCTTACTGGCTCTGTCTACAACTTTTACCTCTTCCCATTTAATGAGGTGATGCTGCTGCCAAGCATGTTCAGCAATGGCTGAAACCTTTACAATAATAATAATAATAATAATAATAATAATAATAATATAATAATAATAATAATAATAATAATATAATAATAATAATAATAATAATAATAATATAATAATAATAATAATAATAATAACAATAACAGTAATAATAATGACAACAACACAACAATAATTGTGCAATTCACTCTTACGTAATTTTTTACAGCACAATATTCAACTAATTTGAAGTAACAACTTACTGAGGTTTTAAAACAACTGGTTGATGCCCTACCTATTCCACATACCACAAAGATAGACTGATATTGGATGAATAGGCAGTTGCAATTCCTGACACTTGACTGAGAATAGGAAAGAGGGCGTCAATTTTGTAATCACTATGGAGGACAAAATGCTAAATTATGGTTTCATGTGGCAGCAAAATTTAGATAAAGACAAGGACTTCATTATAGGAATTCATCCAATTAACGACCTCAAATTAATTTTATGCAAAAATTGTTTAGCAATTTAAAGATTCCTAAATGAGGGGCAGTATGAGTGTAAAATATCTCTTAATGCATTCACTCACGACAATCTGCTGTTATTGAATTTTAGTAAGTGTGGAGAAATTTTTTAATAGTCTTATGACAAACTTTATGGTTATAGCTGGCAATGTCTTTGATGTAACTGACTTCATTTGTAGTGATCTAATGAAGGCAATATGTTAGGAGACACTGGAATAAACAATTGGACCATATCAGCCATACTTCTGTGCCATCAAGTACAGCAATTGGCAATTCATACCAAACTAATAGTGATTACAAACTTGACGACCTCTTTCCTATTCTCAGTCAAGTTATTAAATATGTGCTTCACCTGCCAAAGTCTTTGCTAATTCATCTAATGAAAAAATCTGTGTCAGGAATTGCAACTGCTTATTCATCAAATACTCCAAACATAACAGGTACCCAGTTATAAAATTCTTGCAACTACATAGCTATTCCACTACAAATATCATTGTATTTAGACTGTAGCCAAATACATACTTAGTTACAATGTTGTAAAAATTATTGTATTAGAATACAAGAATTCTGCCTACAGTAGGGATACTGGTCATACTTGCAGTGTTAGCTTTGGAATTGTTGAGCATCCATTAGTTTACAAGTCACAGGAAATAATGTCTTACTAGTTAGTGACAGAATAAGGTCATTATTAGCATTTTGTGTGTTTGTGGTGTTCACTTTTAGATAAGACTACTACCACTTCAGGCAATGGAGTATACACCTTAAAATAATTCAACAAATAATCCTTTTAAAGGTGCTAATTACTAACTATTTGAATAATTTATAACTATAGTTGAATCACATACAATTAATATTTGAACATTTACTGTCATGTAAATTTATTTTTTAAGGTTAAAAAACATAACTTTGAAGCATCAGCGGTATCAAACAGAAAAGGAGAAGAAGAGAATGTTGAGGACATCAATAAAGATCACAAACGTGTTTCCATTATATACGGGCTGTCTCATTGACAGCTTTTGGTATTATATCTCTAAACTGGCAGTAACTTTCATACTGTGTAAGTACGTGAAGAAGAGAAAACCTCACACTATAGGAAACGGAATGCTAGGTACGATCAAATTTAAATATATTTCCATTAGTTTGTCGAGATCAGGACTGTAGCATAGCAGTACTCTTAATAGTAGCAAAAAAACATAATAATAATGGAGGTTCCCCTTAGTTTGTAGTAGCTCAATGATTAGTACAAATAGTTTTGGGTTTGATCCCTGATGACAGCTTCTATAACTTTGTCTTGTTTGTTTACAAACTAGCATTTAGATTTCCACTGGTGCTGAATTATCCCTTGAAGGAGACAGCCAGAAAACTACTACTATTTTTATTAAGCTCGCCAAGCAAATGTAAAAGACATTTAAAGTTGTCATGATTTGATTGTAAAGGCTATGCATTTGAATATTAAAATATAAAAGGGCTTAATACAAATATTATCCTGATGTGTGTTCAATATACGAGTGAGCTCTTGCATCTTACTCACATTACTCAGTTTTCAATTGAAAATCAATAACTCAATGAATGCCATATAGATGCATAGATGCATTATTATTAATTAGATGAAATGACCTGCAAATATGAATGACCACATCATAACTATGAATAATGATTAAGGCTTCAATTTTAATTCATATCTAGCACAAACCTGATGATTCTGATGTGGATTTGTACCAATATAGACAGGAGTGGTCAAAGTTCCTTTGTGCATGGCTGGTTCCCTGATTCCAAGTAATCACAGAGATAGAACCAACTTGAAGACCTTCCGTCGCTGTAAGCTGATCTGAGTAACTCCATTGAATGCACTAACAGTATGTATAACTGGGTCAGTTATCATAGATGGTACCACCAGCTGGGGCACACTAAAATCCACATCTGGGGGCCTTGCCTCAGGCAGCAAAGACAAGTGAGTCCCAGTTGGGCTTGTTAATGATCATTATGTCATCTCCTATCCTTCCCTGATATGATGATTCCGTCTAGGCCCATATTTCTCCAGCTAACCACCTTGATTCGTCCCTCATATTACACACCCATACAGCTTCTCTGACATGTAATTCTTGAGGTCGACAAAATTTGTCATTGTATACTCTTTTGGTTCCATAATCCGCTTCTCGTGTGCACATGATCACCGGATGCTTGATCACAAATATATCTACTTTTATTAGATGTCTACTAACACCAAATACATAGGACCCATAAACAATCTAGCGTAATCTATATGAATTCTCTCCCATGGCTGGTAGACCAAGGCAATGGGTATAGTAGTGCCACTGGATTCAAATTATGAGCAGATTGATGCCTGACAACTCCATGTCTTCCCTATGCGTGTCCAGACTGGGCCATCATGCATAAGACCTGGCTAAAGTCCCTTCATTTTAACTATATCATGGTGCCCTTCATGCTATTACCTCATGCGTCAGCAAATTATGCTCAATGAGTATGTCTTTTAACCCACAAATGCATCAATTAGAGAAATTTTTCTATATAGTCCCTGAATTGACATTTGTGGGCCAATTTCTATAGCTCTGTCATATTATACTGAATGGTGGTTTCACCTTTCCTTTATGTCCATTGATGAAAATGAAACCATTCTTTAGGCTTTAAATGTGCATGGACATTAGATACTAGCTCTTCATAACTCGTACTGGCTGGCTTTGCTGAGTCAATAAAGTGCTGAGGAGACTTTAAGCTAACTTCACCTCTACCACCAGTAAGCACTGCCTGTTTCTTGTTAGCATCATCTACTGCAATGGCGGTGAAGTATTGTTCCAGCTTCTTTGTGTACTGCTCCCAGTCATCCAGTCCTAACTGGAATTCCTTCAGTTTCTTGGCAGTGGGTATCCCATCCTTGTCGCCAGTGTTAAATATGAAAGCTCACTTTTAATCAAAAATCAATATCTGAATGAATTCTGCATATAGATTCCCACATTTAATGACCAGAAGTAAAAGTGACAACACAGACCCACCAATAATGGGGGGAAAAAGTCTTAACAATACATCACAATGACCAGTATAGGAAGGAAAATAGCCAGCCTAATGGGTGGATTAGGAGATCACAAATTAGCTAGCCACCTGCATTGTAACAGATGCTTAAATATAGATGATAGGGTTGGTGGTCCACAGAACATGTTGCTGATGTTGTTGCTGATGTTGCTGGCAGGTAGACAAGAAGACCACTTGTTACAAAATTTTCTGTGAATATTACTAATTTAGCATGTGTGTGTGGGAACATCCACTAGGGATGATGTACAGCAGTGGAAAATGAAAGGGTTATCAAAGGGAAATAGATGTGCATGGTTGAACAAATGTGGACAATAGAGAAGTGAATTTTATTTTATGTTGATGCCACGTATTATTCTTATGTGGCGTTTTTTTTCCTGTTTTTTTGGTTTTTGTCTTTTTCATTTTTTATGTTTAATTGTCATCCAGTCAGTTCTGAAAAACTGGATGCAATTGAGGTTTATATACCCTGGCCTATCGCACTGAGCTGCTCAGAGTTTTGTGTGTTACAATTGTGGATCAGTTGACTACAGATTGCTGTCTCAGTGAATTCATAATTCTCAGTGTAGACTGTGGGTCACCTTACCTGGGGAGTGGTGGTATTAGCAAGTAGACAAAGAACTCCTAACGGCAGAGGATAATGCTACTGTGAAACAAGAGACACTTCAGTGTAGTAGACTGATTGCTACTCCAGTAGTTTAGTGTGATATTGTATAAGCCTAGCTATACAGCCAGATACATAAAAAAATAAATGTTGCCTAAGATAGTGCATTGAAGTGACTGGAGATTCATAGCATTGAACCGGTTGAACACTTTAGTGAGGTAGATATTGACCAGGAGCACATGAATCTGGTAATACTTATTATAATTGTTCAGGAAGGCGTAAATTTCCTGAGCGAGACTTTTTAGCTGGAAGGACCAGGAGGAAGAACCTTCCAATGGAATTATGGCTAAAGCTCTCAGTCTAAACTTGATTAACCTTTTCACATTGACGTGGATTAATTCAACTTCAAACTACATACATTTTACAATACATTATATAATTGTGAGCACGATGGAACAACAAATGGTTGTGAGGTCTTGAATAATGTTAAAGTGATTAGGGTAAAGGGTTATCACTATCTAAAATGCTCTAAGTTCATCTACTTGCGCAGGTATGGCTTCCGCTTGGACTTGCACCTGAGCTTTCGGCTTTGCAACTTTGGAGTAATCTGTTCTGGAGCTAAGTCCTGAACAAATAATGTTGAAAATCAATTTGACTTGATATGACTTTGTCTAATCAATTAGAGAGAATTTTAACTAGCTACTTAGTAAACAGCAACATTTTAAGGTTATGGCTATGAGTCAGTCAGTTTGTTTCCCAATTCTATAGGGAGGGATGCTGGGAAAAGGAACCAGCTGACTTGTATGTAAGTAGTTGCTGGTGTTAAAAATCGCTTAGAATGCCTTCATCTTCAGAAGTAAGATCAGGAAGCAACTGTCTTCTACCTGTGTATTATTCTGTAGTGAAGGGATTGATCACAGATACCAGCATCACTTTTCAGTTAATGATAAGTAATGGATAGCTAGCACCTGTGGATTGCAGGTGGGGATATTTTAGGTATGGACCTTCGTACTTATTTGAACTCCATAGCTGTTTGTTTATATATCTATAGTGTGGCAGTGGGTGTGTCAATAAGGAGTTTGGTAATTTGTAATGCGGTTTCTAGCAATCTCTTAGTATTTGAGTCAATGATGTACAGAAAATCTGTAGAGACCTAGTCAGGTAAACCATACTACTGCACTTGTGAGTTGTGCACCCAGCACGTCTTAATGTAAGTTCATTGTGTATGCTACTGTAATTGAACTTCGAGTACATAATTAGTGAGCTGTATAGCTAGCATTAATGTTTGATAACTATCTGTGTAGATTCATAATAAATGGCCTCTTATCTGTGGCGGCATAGCTACTTTAATTTCCTTAGTCCTGCAGTCCTACTGAATCATAGAATTATCACTAGATATAACCATTTCATAAAACTTACAATAGCTTAATAACACTGTTTACTCCATGCTTACAGAGGGATGTGTGATGATAGTATGTGGGTAACATACACATTTGTTTTTTATACTAATCTGTATTGTCACAACCTCTAATTGTAAACATCATTAAATTTACATTACATGAACCAGAATAATGCAGAACACATTGTTATTTCATTCCTGAGAGATAGATATGCATTTAAGTCATTAATGTTTGATAACTTTATCAAGAATTTTGGTCACACACATACACATTATTATAAACACATATAAATAATAAGACAATTTTTAAACTAATGGGATCACTTTATCAGCGCTGCATAAAAAATATTTATTAATACAAACAACACATATAAATGGATCTTTATTTATCAGTTCAAAATTGCACAAAAAAATTCTCCATTATTAACCCTCATCGCGCATGCGCGTGATCGGTTACAGTAGTGTGATTCATTCTGTCAGTTTGTCTGTCTGTCTGTCTGTCTGTCTGTCTGTCTCTGTCTGTCTGTCAATAGCGTTTCTCGAACTTCACGTCGATTTAACCGGTGATAGCGATATCAAACTGCAGCACTACACAAAGCAAGTCCCTTTAAAATTCCAAAAATGTTTGTTTAGGCTTAGTTTTTCAGAAAAAGCGAGTGAAACTCGGGGCCAATGCTTTTCTCTATGGGTGACGTCCTTTACCAAATCACTTTGTCCAAAAATGGTAGCTACTACTAACTAAAGATTAGACTGAAATTAGATCACTAATAGAAAAAAAATCCAAAATATAAACCAATAAACTATGATATTTTCTATTCATTTTTTTCTTGTCTCTTTCATTCATTCTGTCTGTCTGTCAATAATGATTCTCGAAGTTGACGAAAATTCAAGCATTTATAGCGATATTGAACTGTAGCACAACAAAGTAAATCCCTTTAAATTTCCATTGCTCTGTAGGACAGCCATGTCATTTCTTTTGCTGGTTCCTTACTGCCATCTTGTTCTGACTGCTTGCTCGTACTGTGACCTTAAATCAAATTTAATGACCCCACATTCAGTATCTTTTAGATCAGTAACAACAATGACGACTGACACAACCGTAGAGCTTTTCCCTCACGTGATTATAAATGACGTCGGGAAAATTAATAGCGCACCGTGCGTATGGCCTGGTGTACAACTCGTTCAAGTGTACTATGGCAGAATCCTTGGGAAAGCTGTCTGCCTACGCGGAGAAACTTAGTGGCAGTGCCAAGAAGCGATACAAAGAAAAAATTAGTCAGATAGGAGGCTTGGATCCCTTTCAGGGACCCCTTGAAGGGTGTGTAGAAAGAGTACCACCAGTTGAGGCTAGTGATCTAGTGTCTTACTTGGTACTACAAACCAGCTTTGTGACTGCCAAACAGTTCAAGGCACACAAATCTCTGGAATCTTGTAATCAGTTTGTGTGTGGCTGGGTGAAAGAAGTGAAAACATATATCAAGGGAGAGAAATTTTTGATTACTGGCCATGTAAGTTCAAATATGTAGCTAAGGATGGTGTTAAAACAAAATTTTAATTTTTTTTATACAAACACAGGTTAGACATTCACAGAAGTTTCGTGAGACTCCTCTTAGTTGCTGGATAATAATAGAAGAGAGTGGGGAGATTAACTGTGCACATTGTAAATGCATGGCGGGTTTAGGAGAAACGTGTACTCATGTTGCAGCAGTCCTGTTTTATTTAGAAGCTCTCAACCGTTTGCAAGGCAGTGAAACATGCACTGGAAGAAAATGTGAGTGGATAATGCCTAAGTTTAAGAAGGACATGCAGTATTTACCAATCAAAGAAATTGATTTTTCATCAGCCAAAATGAAGAAACGAAAACTTGATGAAGCAATTGATTGTGGTGACTCAACTGACTTGAATGACGATAAAACACCTGCTGATAAGGTACCTCTTTGTAACCAGAAAGAACTGGAATCATTTTATGACAGTCTTAGTGAGAGTAATACTAGGCCTGCCATCTTATCCTTGATTCCAAAGTACTCCTCTACTTATGTACCCAAACATACTATGTTGAATGAATTCCCCCAGTCTTTGCAATTACTTTATGACCCCAATTTGTTGAAATTAAACTACTCTGAACTGTTACAGAAGTGTGAATTGGTGAATATTGCAGTGACAGAAGGCATGGCTTTGAATGTGGAACAATCAACGCGTGAGCAACACAACTCTAGTCTTTGGTTTAAGTTTCGTTCTGGTCAAATTACTGCTTCTAATATGAAATCAGTTTGCCACACAGATGCGGCGAATCCTGCTCAAAGTGTCATAAAGCAAATCTGCTATCCACATTCATTCAAATTTAGTAGCACACAGACTGAATGGGGTTGTGCTCATGAAAAGCCAGGCAAGAATCGATATGAAAGTACAATGAAAGGTTTGCACAATAACTTTAGTGTTTTAAATACTGGTCTCATCATCAATCCTGAGTGGCCTTACCTTGGTGCTACTCCTGATGGGAAAGTGTCATGTTCATGCTGTGGTAATGGGATACTTGAAATTAAGTGTCCTTATAGTCACAAAGAAAGCACTATAGATGATGCTACTCAAGACAAGAATTTCTGCCTTAAAAAAGATTCTGGTGGTAGAATTACTTTAAAAAATTCACATGCCTATTATTATCAAGTCCAGACACAGTTATTTATAGCAAATGTAGACTACTGTGACTTTTGCGTATGCACTTTCCCTCAGAATAAAGTTGATGATATATTTATTGAGCGTATTGGTAAAGATGCACAATTTTGGAGTAACTGTATTGATAAAGCTCAACATTTCTTTTGTACCTGTATTCTGCCAGAATTGCTTGGAAAGTGGTACACTCTCGTTCAAACAAAGTGTATGCCATAGATTTTGGTGCATCAAGTTCAAACATATCAACATCTTGTGCTTCTACATCCGTATCTACTGAAAGTTCCAACATTGCTTCCACAAGTGTGGATAACAGTGAGCTGCGTTATTATTGTTACTGCAGAGGCTCTGAAGATAGTGGTGACATGATTGGCTGTGATAATGACGAGTGCAAAATTGAATGGTTTCATTTATATTGTTTAAAAATAAAAACAGTTCCAAAAGGGAAATGGTATTGTCCGGAATGTAGAAAACTATCCCAATTTTCAAGACGAAGCAAGAAACAAAAAATGTAACTTAGCTATACATAACATTATATCTGATTTGAAATTCGAATATTTTTTTTTGTTTTGTAAACATCAGTAATGTTTAAATATTTGATAATGTTAATGTTAATTGAAAGGGACAACTGACTCACAAACATTACAAAGAGCACAACAAATTAGCACAATCATGTCTATAGTGGGGCAAGTTCCTTTTCTTTTCTTAACATACTGTATCGGCATAGTCGACTGTAGTATAGAGTACTTTTGCCTGACAGTTCCAATTACTCGCTCTACATGGATCCTTACATTTGCAATCTTTCGTGTATCGTGAACTTCTAATGCTGATAACTGTCCCTTGCCTTTTGTAAATGCAGGAATGTGAAGTGTTGCTTGCATTAACCCAACAGAATCGGATATGTCAAACCCCCGATCCGCCAAAACTACATCTCCAGGTGTCAGCTTATTCAATATTCCGCAGTGCTCGGTGATAAACTTGTCACTGACACGGCCACCCCATGCTTCTGAGACATAGCAAATAACTCCCTGTGGAGTAATTCCTAAAAGAATTTTTACCGTATTGTGGTGTTTATATGAGGACCAAGTACATGCTCTTGCATAAAGATTAGATGGTCTCTCTAGAAACACTTCAAAGCAGTCAAGTACAACTGCAACTTTCTTTCCAAAAGAATGTAGAAAACAAGAAGGCATAGTTTTAGTTAGTGTATCTCTCTCTGGCCACAAAATTAATGGTTTTAATCTATAATACATGGCAGTAATCCATTTCAGAAATATTCTTGAAATAGTTGAAACAGCAACACCAAATCGATACGCTAAATCTTGAATTTGGCAATTCATGCGAAGCTTCATAAGCACAATAATGAATTGCTGAAATTGTCCCAATTTACTATTAAAATCAGTAGATATAGCAGGAACAACTAATGAATATACTGCCCTTAGTACCTTCAAGTTTGGTAAACCTGTGTAAAATTTAACCACCTCATCTTTGTGGAATGAGCTCTCACTAAAAACATTAGATAGTGGGCAAGATTTGCAACACTGGATATGATTTTCTGTTTGTGTTGATGAATCTATCTTCAAGGCAGAGGATATTTGTGTAGCTACATCCCTAGTGTTAGGTTCAAAAAAACCTCCAGTAACAATGGCTTCACTCTCTTGTTCTTGGGTCTCATTAGTCATAGAGTTAATTACTAATGGCTCACTTATTGATGAACTGGAAACACCTGCTGCATCTTGACCGGTAACTGTTTCTTCCCTGGCTTTCCTCCTCTCATACCTCTCAGTAGCTTGGGCAGGAAGTTTGCTCCTAGTATGTCCTAAATTCAGTGAAGGAAGCCAGTCAGGACTTGTATCCTCAAAGAGATCCGCGGGCTTTCCTGATACAAAATGCTTAGAACAAACCCTGTCATTTTTCAGTATCTTTTCTGTCAAGCCCATCCTTGAAATAGCTGCTAGGTATCCATTCCTTCTTCTCCTACTTAGCTCTAGTACTTTATCACCTTTGTTATAGATAACCTTGGGAATCCTAAAGAAAGACACGTCTTTGTCTCGTCCGGAGCGCATGGTACAGCCGAAGACAACACACAACACCATAGCTAATGAACGATTCGATGGCTACCTGTACACCAGCTTCAATTGCACGCGCTTTTAAAAGTAATGTCACATGACCTCGGAAAACCTCTATAAGCGTTCATGAATAAATCATCAGCTAAGCCAAGTTGGTAAAGCATCATCATTACCTGATTGAGTAAAGCTTCAAGCTTTCCCACACTATAGTTGATGTAAGAAGTTCAATTCCTCGCCCAACAAAGCTAGCTAACTGTAATAGAACTAGCTATGTGGCCACCTTCAAAGAGAACATGCAAACTCAACACTCTGCCAATAACTTCAAATCATGCTCTACACAATGATGTAATCAATAAATTCAAAGTTCAACAATATGACAAAGCTAAAACAGTGCTTCCATTTGGGCCATTTAGGGTTTGGATAGGTCATCCTCACTTTGCAGTCACGCTTGGACTACAACTAAATAAGTAAAAAAATAATTTTTTGTGGTTAGATAGACTTTCAAGTCCAGTTCTCCCTTTTAATAATTTAATGCCTCGCTTTTTTTTGTCCCAAGATAAGGATGAAAATATTGTGATGTTAATAGGACTTATAGCTATATACCTTTTTTTAAGTCACTCCACCTTAATTGCGTTTTTTTTTTGTTTTTTTTTCAAATACCTGATTAAATTTTTTACTTCTTTTTACTGATTTCTCTATTTGATTTGTGCAGTTAAATGAGTGATGGCTAGAAAAGGAGAATAGAATAGAAAATGTGGGCACTGTTCAGGACGTGTTGCCACAGTCGAACAGACGCAAGACTCCAGCCCTCCAGCAGAGCAAGATTCTGAAGAGCAAACTTCAACTCTACAGAGGATGTCTCTCCAGTGAACTTAGAAACTTTGTTTACTCACATTATCAACCACACGCATAGTATGTATGCCATGATTTACTCTCATAGTAATCATCACGCGGTAATCATATTCATGCAAACCCACTGGTAATGTATCATAGTCAGTCACCTGATATGTCTTGTAAATGTATGTCTGAATTGTTCTATTAGAGTTAAACCTTAAGCAAGCAGATCGGGTTACCTGCTAGTGGCTTGTTGCTGAGAGAGGATCTACCATACGGTCATAGTATACCGTCGCCGCTCTCACACTTGCCGCGGGGCCTTAACTTGTGCGCTGCAGGCGTAAGCTTTGATAGAACCTGGTCCTTCGAGTTATAAAAGGCCACTGCGTTGCGGGATAAGTTACGCGATCCCGTACATGGTCCTTCGAGCCGGATTCTGACTACAGACGTCGGACCGTTCCAGCTCATCTCTCCACTCAGCTTCGAGGACTTCACTTCTCAACTTCGAGTTCTGGGGCCAGCCTTCCACAGCGCCGGACTTCATCTCTCAGACGTTTTGGGACCAGCTATCAATAGCGCCAGACGTCACCTCATCTATTTCGGGATCAGCCATCCACAGCGCCGGACTTCGTCTCTCAGCATCGCCTCATCGACGATTGCGGCCATCAGTCATACTTGACAACTCAAGCTCTGATTCATAACGTCACCTGTAAGTTCGACTTCCACCATAAGTTATGGACGAGATCACTTCAATCGCAGACATCACTCGTCTGGAAGTAGTCAAAGTCAAAAGGTCCTGTCGTAAAGGTAGGATCACAAGGCTAAAGACAAAATTGGACGACGCCGCAGCTACGAGACCCAGTGCTCTTACCCTCAAGACCCTCACCAACCTTCGAGAAGACCTCTCCCGGGAGATTCGGATCTACGACGCTCTTCAGGCCCGGTATGAACATCTACTCTCAGAAATGGACACGCCAGAAGCCCAGTATGCTGAGGAATTGGAGACAGCCCTCGACATAGCCGACTCTCACATCAGGCTTCAGAGAAGACTCGAGGACTTACGCATTTCTCAGACTCACTACAACGACGCCATCAAGCTACGCTCAGATTGTGAAACTTTCTCAGAGGTGGCCAACCCAGACGTGGCCGAGTTTGAGAAGGATTGTTCCCGACTGCAGAAGAAGATCAATATATTTCTTCAACAGACTCTCACCACCGAGGACGAGGACATCACCACTCTACGAGAATGGTTTAAGGCGAGACTTGAGGAGAGTCATCGGCAGCTCAACAAATGCCGAGAGAAGAGGGCACAGGAGAGGCGAGACAGACACACCGCCAATTCCGACTCTTCTGCCGACCGAACCCGACCAACCAGTGGACCCAAGATCAAGCTGGAGCTTCCTACCTTCTCAGGCAATCCCACTGACTGGATGCATTTCCACAACCTCTTCACTTCAGCACTCGACACAAGAGGCAGCTCGTTCAGTGACAGGGAAAAGGTATGCCTCCTCCTCAACGCCATGAAGCATCCAGAAGCAGAGAGAATCGTTCGTCTACACTCCTTCTCCGACGACGGCTACTCACAAGCAATGGAGGCATTAGTCGATAAGTACGGCCGTGCCATGAAGATCTTCCCTCACCTGGTGAAGAAAACTCTCCACAAAGAACCTATCGACTTCACCGAAGAAGGCTTCGCCAGACTCAGAGAACGCATCCTGATACCCTTCCAAGCCATGGAGGAGTGTGGCTGTGCTACTCTGTCCCAGTATCTCACCGCTCTCGTCTGCGAGGACTTTACTCCACGTCTCAGGGATGAATGGACCAAACATCTAGCCACCAAGAAGGACGTTCCTAACCTGAAGGATCTGTTCGAGTATACCAAGCCATTGGAACACACTCTCAGCAGCATCAGCACCATCGCTGGACCTTCAAGGGACAAGTCTTCTCATCATCAACGCAAGCCAGCCTCCACATCGTCCACCAAATCTCCATCTTCTAAGAACTGCACTCTGTGTCATGAACCTCATCGTCTTCATCAATGCCCGGTCTTCCTGGGATATGACGTTCAGAAGAGGATCAAGTACGCCAAAGAACAGAAGAGGTGCACTAACTGTCTGAGTGACAAACACTCATGGGCTAACTGCCCGTCCTCTCACACATGCAGAAAGTGTGAGGCCAAGCACAACACGCTTCTCCACAAGGAAGATGCAGCTTCAGGAGCATCGCTACAAATGCTACATACTGCTACTAAGCCCCTTCCTACTTCTGAATCTCCAGAAGACTCTCCTCCCAAGGTTGCCTTTCTCCACACGGCTCTCGTCAAGGCCAAGAATGGCAGTCAGGAGGACCAAGCTCGTATTGCTATGGACACAGGAGCTTCTTCCTCGCTCATCACCGAGGCTCTAGCATCACGTCTCAAGCTGAGACGCTATCCACAGAGGCTGACTCTAGCTGGCGCATACGGCAATGGAATCAGCAAATGCTTCGTCAAGGCAGAACTCTTCTCCTTGCACAACGAAGACCAGCACGTCACCATCAAGTTCTCCGTGGTGTCCAAACTACCAAGCGCCTATCCTCCAAACCGAAAGGAAGAGATTGCTGCTAGCCCTCATCTCAAGGACTTAGCTCTGGCAGACCCTGACTTCGGTGGACCTCTGGATGCCTTAATCGGAACTCTCGACTACGGACGTTGTGTACTCGGATCGCTCACCTACAACCTGTCATCAGATATCGCTGTTCAGCCTACACTATTTGGTTGGACAGTTACTGGACCGATGGACTACACACCGCCGGCATCAGCCTTCTACAAGATCCAAACCGTCGAAGACACGCTCCATGAAGACCTCAGCCTTCTGTGGGCCATCGACAAGACCCCTGAGACATCACATCTCAGACCAGCAGACGAAGACATTGTCAACCACTTCAAGGACACTCACTCCATCAAGCCCGACGGACGTTACTCTGTGAAGTTACCCAGAGTTAGCAACCCGCCTGAGTTGGGTCTGTCCCGGAACATGGCTCTTCGTCGATTCCAGCAAAACGAACGTTCGCTATCCAAGAAAGGAAAACTGGAGGAGTTCAACAACGCTCTGAAGGACTACCTAACTTTGGGACATGCCAAGACCGTTCCAGCCGACGAGCTGACCAGGGATCACTATTACCTGCCAGTTCATGGCGTCTTCAAAGATACATCTACCACCACCAAGGTACGCCCAGTCTTCGATGCCTCAGCACGCTCGAGTACTGGCGCCTCTCTCAACGACACCCTACATATTGGGCTCAACCTATACCCTCTCCTTTCCGACCTCCTACTCTGATTTCGTCAATACAAGATCGGCTTCTCTTCCGACATATCGAAGATGTTTCGGGAGGTGGAACTGCACGAGAGTGAGCGAGACCTTCACAGGTTTCTGCTCAGGAACGACTCGGGAGCTATCAGCGATTGTCGAATGCAACGACTCACCTTCGGAGTTCGTCCATCACCATACCTGGCCACTCAAGTCATACAAGATCTAGCCAAGCGATACTCAGCTACTCATCCTATTGCAAGCAAGGCCATCCTCAACGACTTCTACGTCGACGATTTCGTTTCTGGAGCAGACTCTGTGGAAGCCGCCCAGGAGATCCGAACTCAGCTCTGCGAGTTACTAAGACTGGCTCAGATGACACTCAGAAAGTGGAGGACCAGCAGTGATGCCTTCCGGGACACCATTCCCAAGGAGCTAGTGGAGACCGAAGACTTACAACTCGTCTCATCAGAAAAGTCTCTCAAAGCTCTCGGCATCCACTGGGACGTTGCACAAGACTGTCTTCGTGTTCCTTCACCTGAGATCGACAGCTCCATCACTCCGACCAAGCGCATTGTGGCTTCCGTCACAGCTAAAGTCTTTGACGTTCTCGGATTCTTCGCGCCCACGACGATTCTAGCAAAGATGCTGCTACAGAAACTCTGGATCTCGAAAGTCACTTGGGATCAGCCATTGCCAGAAGAACTTCTACCATCCTGGGAGCAGTGGATACACGACATTCCAGCCATCACTAGCCACCCCATCATCAGGAGATACACTTCCAACGACACTCCAGTCCGCCTCAGAGAGCTTCATGGATTCTCAGATGCCTCCAAGGACGCCTACGGAGCAGTGATCTACCTTCGTCAGCTACATGAAGATGGAGCAATCTCCATCTCAATGGTAATAGCCAAGGCTAGAGTGTCACCACTGAAGGGGCTCACCATCCCTAGAGCCGAACTTCTCGCAGCCTACCTGATGATCAAGCTGCTCGACTACGCAGCTCAAACTCTGCATATCACCCCTACTACAGCCTGGACCGATTCAGCCATCGTCCTGTGCTGGATGAGGAAGATGCCTTCATCGCTCAACGCCTTCGTAGCCAACCGAGTCATGGCCATCCAAGAGATTCTCCCAGACGTCAAGTGGAAGCACATCTCGACTACGCAGAACCCAGCCGATCTGCTCAGCAGAGGGATGTCTGCAACCAATCTACAAGCCTCTGCCTTATGGTGGCAAGGGCCTCCATGGCTCAAGCTGCCTGAGGAAGAATGGCCCACACCACAGTTCTCAGTCCCAAAGGACATACCGGAGGTTAAAGCTGTCACTCTACTCAACCCTCCTACCAACAAAACTACTCCAATCTGGGAAGACATCTCGCCTTTCCACCAGCTAGTCCGGGTCTGCGCTTGGATCCGACGCTTCTACTCCAACGTCAGGAAGCCAAAAGACCAGCGCAACCTTCAGCAGACACTCACCTCCGACGAATGCAAGAAATCCAAGGACATGCTTATTTTTCTCTCTCAGCTAGAGACGTTCGAGGAAGTCTTCGCTGCTCGTCGCAGAGGAACTCAACTCTCCAAAGGCCACTCCTTGGCCAAATTCAATCTCTACTACACCGATACTGGAATACTCAAGCTCACCACTCGGGTCAGAGATCCAAGGCTACAACGACAGCCCAAGACGGTGATTCCTTTATCGCTCAAGTCTGGACTCACTCGACTTCTAGTGGAATCCGAGCATAGGAGACTTCTCCATGCAGGAACAGCTACTCTCATGGCTATCCTAGGAGACACCTATTACATACCAGCCCTGAGGAATTTTCTGAAAGGGATAAGTCGAAGATGCCCTGCCTGCCAGCGAGCCTACAATCGCAACATCCAGCAGCCTATGGGTCTTCTTCCTTCTGTACGGACAACTCCTTCTCCACCCTTCACCTATACAGGCCTCGACTTCGCCGGGCCCTTCATCATCAAACGAGGACACACCAGACGACCGGTTCTCATCAAATCCTATGTCTGCCTCTTCGTCTGTCTCTCAGTCAAAGCAGTCCACTTGGAACTCTGCGCTGATCTCTCCACTGAGGAGTTCTTGGCAGCTCTGCGACGATTCTGCGGACGACGAGGGAAGCCTGTCGCCATATACTCGGACAACGATTCTAACTTCATCGGAGCCAACAATGAGCTGAAGGAGATCCGACAGCTTCTAGCAAGATCATCCCAAGGACTATCTCATTTCTGCGGAGACGGCGGTATCTCTTGGAACTTCATCCCTCCACTCACTCCTCACTTCGGTGGACTATGGGAAGCAGGAGTCAAGTCCATGAAGATGCTCATGCGAAAGGTGCTCTCTCCACATGCCCTGCAGTTTCACGAACTCTCCTCCATCCTAGTGGAAATCGAAGCCATTCTCAACTCAAGGCCTATGACTCCTCTCAACTCTGTGGAAGCAGACAATCTAGTGCTCACGCCAGGACACTTCCTCATCGGAAGGCCTTTGGTAGCTCTTCCAACTAAGCCAGCAGACACGTCGAAGATCACTACTCTAAGACGTTGGCAACTCGTCCAGCGCCTGTCACAAGACATGTGGACCACCTGGAAGACACAGTATTTACAGAGCATGCAAGCTCGCTCCAAATGGAGAACTGGAGGTCAACAGCTTCACGTCGGAGACTTAGTCTTTCTCAAGGATGAAACCTTCACCTACAGACGATGGCCTCTAGCTCGAGTCACAGCCATCTACCCTGGAGATGACCATATCACCCGTGCAGTGGATGTGGACTGTGAAGGCAAGATCTACAGACGATCTACACACCACTTGATTCCTCTCAACATAGAGGAAACCTCTTCTGGCCCCCCAGTATGTTCAGGACGTGTTGCCACAGTCGAACAGACGCAAGACTCCAGCCCTCCAGCAGAGCAAGATTCTGAAGAGCAAACTTCAACTCTACAGAGGATGTCTCTCCAGTGAACTTAGAAACTTTGTTTACTCACATTATCAACCACACGCATAGTATGTATGCCATGATTTACTCTCATAGTAATCATCACGCGGTAATCATATTCATGCAAACCCACTGGTAATGTATCATAGTCAGTCACCTGATATGTCTTGTAAATGTATGTCTGAATTGTTCTATTAGAGTTAAACCTTAAGCAAGCAGATCGGGTTACCTGCTAGTGATAAAAGGCCACTGCGTTGCGGGATAAGTTACGCGATCCCGTACAGGCACAATCAATCTTATTTTGCAACCACAACTATCAATCTGAGCTAGCCCACTCATTAATTTGAAATGTCTGGCTCATTGTGGTTGTAATTATGTTTATGCAGAATACCTGTAAAATTTGTGAGTCCAAGTCCTTGTCCTCTCACTCTCCAAAACCAGGGGGGCAGAGGCCCCCAAGCTTAGTCTTGTGCCCGTGACTGTGTTTTTGACTCACCAATAGGGATTTTAGCACTGTATTAAAAATAAGACTTTGTCACAACACCTTATGTTTTTTATTGGAGCACTTAGGCTTTATAAAACAATCTATTGAAAATTAACTGTTTTTTTTTTTAACAAAGAGTTCATACGAGCGATCGGCTAACATAATTTATAATCTAATTAATTCATGTCAATTCCCAACTTGTCTCACAATGACATTGATATTAGTTTGATAATTGAACTCTTTAAATACAATAACAATGTCATAGCTAAATATCATGTCCTGAACTACTCATACTCATAGTAGCGTAAGGACACCATTGTCGACCACTTTAACCATAACTGCAATAACTTACACTTCCGTTGCAGGCTAAAGTGTCGAAGTTTGGACAAATCAACAAGGCCAGTCTACTCTAGTCTCGCGGGGCCAGACCCTTTACCAACCCTGATCCGCGGATCAGGGTTGGTAAAGGGTCTAGCCCCGCGAGACTAAGTCTACTCTACGTGCATCACAAATTTCGTCCGCTAACTACGTTCAGGCTTCTGGTAATGATCACCAGAAGAAAAAACACTTTTCCCGGAATGTCGACTCCCGGTACTATTTCTCGACCTCCCGTTAACTTTAATATTCTGTATGTCGACCACTACTGACTTCTCAGATGCATATCTTTTTGAATTTACAACATAATACATACAAATGTTATAAGTAATATTACAATATATTCTGGATTATGATGACCAATTATTGAAATAAAAGATTCCATATTTGAAGCAAATAACAAAAAGATAGTTTAAGTGAAATTACAGATACACAAATCGGGAACTATTTCTCGACCTTCAGTTAATTTTAGTTTTTTATAGGTCAACCATTAGCTACAGACTAAAGTCGTAAAAAATTATTTATCAAGTTAATACTAACAATTATATAAATCATAGTACAACACATTCAAGATTATAATGAATAGTTTTTGGTATGAAAGTCAAAAATAGTAGAAAAGGTCAAAAACAGTAGGAAAAAAAAGAAGAAATTATCATTCATGTGAAATTGCAAGAGCACACAGCACAAATAGCTACACTGTAAAAATTATAGCGTGAAAACCCACCAAATTCACACCAAACTGGTGGTGTGAATGCCCACCACCTATGCATAGTGTGTCCTTCACACTTTCTTCCTAGTGTGAATGCACACTTAGTGTGAAATTCACACTCAATGGAATAGCATGGACCCTTTACCAAACATTAATTATATTCATATGCAGGCAAAACCCAATGCTATTATCACTGTAATCTACCTTATAAATGTTTTGTACACTTGTGTGCTATATAAGAGAGTTGACTAAGATTTTAGTCATCTGATTAATGAGATCTGGGATTACACCAATCTCTTTTTGGAAAAAAATGTTGATATGTGTAACTAGAATCAATGTAACTTAGAATAATTCAGCATTAATGTAAGTATGAGTTCATAGTGATTGTGGTGAGAATTCACACTAAATTTTGTGTGCACTTCACACCCAAACGATGAGGTGTGCGCATCACACCATATTTTGGTGTGACTATTGTTACAAGCGATTCACGCTTAATTTGGTGTGAACTACACACCTTTTGGTTTACAGTGTATATCCACCACAACATTCTTCCAAACAGCTAATATGGCTCCAGACTCCACAGTTGATTTCCCCACACTGTATCCAGTCACGCCCAGGCAATATATCCCCAGTCTCTTCCTCTATTTCATCCTTGTAACACTCTGAGCATACACTGCAAATATCATGGCAAACTTGAGTGGAACTAGATGTGTCATCATTCTTTGCCCTCTTTCTAATTGGATAAGTCTTTGCAGGATTATAGGGAGTCCTTCTTTTTTGACCAGAATATTTACCAACTTTATCAGCACCTTTCTTCTGTTGGTCTTTTTTCTTTGCTTGCTCCTCCTTCTTTCCTTTCTCCTTTTCGTCCTCTTCTTTCTGTTGCTTCTTTGCTTCCAATAATGCTAGAGACTCACTACTTGTCAATATTCGAGCTGATTTACTGTTCACAACAGTGGGATAAACAAGGAACTCAGACAATGGCGATGTTTTTTGAGAGATTGACACCTGTGATGAAGTCCCCTCACCGACGTCGGTATGTGAGCGTGTAGGAGTAGAAATAACTTCATTTGAATCAGATTCATCTGATGATGATAATGTCTTCTCACCAATGGCTGGTAAAATACAAATATTAACGGTTAAAAGATTAGCTGCTACCTATTAAAAACAATTAAAATCAAACTTACCCTGACAGTTGTCAATTTCTTCTGCAGTTGTAACTGGCAATGACGGAACTGAACTCGGATGAAAAACTTCAAGCCAGCGAATGTACTCTGTGTCCATATCAAGATCATACCCATTCTCTAAACGCTTCTCAAATAACTCGACTTTGTCAGGTGGAAAATAAGGTGACACACCTGATGTCGTACAAACTGGCTGTTCATTCTGTAGACTCTCATTAGGCAGAGGGCTTACTTGCTTGTTGGAAGGACTTAGAATCTCACTACCACTTGTAAACTTGTCAAGTATGGCATTTGGATTAAATGGGTATATTCCAGTAGTTTTGAATGCTGAAGTAATGTTGTCAATCGTCATTCCTTTTGACCAAGCTTGAGAAAAAAGCTTAGAAAATTGAAATTTCGATACTACTCGACCCGCATTTGCAAACGTAAACTGCCGACAAGCCGCTGACCAATAAACTTTAAGTGGTCCAAAACAACTAGTATCAAGTGGCTGACTGTCAGCTGTGGTGTGCAGAGGAAGGCAAAATATGATTACTTCATTTTCTGCAGCACAGTGAACTAGCTCAAGGGTATAATGAGAAGAGTGGCCATCCAAAATTAACAACAAAGGTCGAGAAGAAACCGCATGTTTCAAAAAGTGGTTCTGAAACCAGTTGGCAAACAACTCCTGATCCATCCAGCCACTCTGAGACATGCCATACAAGGTATCAGGAACTTCTCCTTGAGCTAAATCATGGTTAAATTTTTTGCCTGAGAATACAACCATTGGAGGAATCACTTGACCACTTGCACTACAGCAACCCAATACAGTTATTTGAGTCTTATTTCCTGAACTTATTTGTCTAACTTTTTTGTCCCTTTGAGTGAAACAACTCGTGGAAGTTTATGTTCCAATGGCATTCCAGACTCATCGCAGTTGTAAATCTGTGACGGTTTATCCTTTAATTCATAGGTAGCTAAAGTTTCATCAAGAAGATCAAAATACTGCTGAAAAATATCAGGGTTTGTCATTTTTTCTCGTGCTAATGAAAAAGAATCTCCTCTTCGCAAAGTAATTTGAGGCCACCTTTGTCGAAAACGCCACCACCAACTGTTGGATAATTTTATATCATTACCATTTTTTTTTTTTAATGTTGCTTCTACTATTTTTAGAACTTCAGCTCTAGTCTTGCCGAAACCCATCTTGGAACATTTGACTAAAAACTTCACTAATTCTTCTTCCTCCTGCTTACTCAAAAAGGGGTCTCTTCTAATATTTGTTCCATGAATTACACGACCAGCAATTCTGTCTTTAAGTGTAGTTTTAGGGACGCCAAATTCCATGGCAGCTCTATTAACTCCTAGCAAACCGTTCTTTACCGCATCCATAGCAGCAATCATCGATTCATTGGACCAGGTCCTGAGCTTGGTAGGTCTGTTAGGCTTCTTTGGAGGTTGATTCTCCTTGTTGGCACTTCCTTTTTGCTTCCTTATAGCTCTCATTGCAGCGATAAATAGCACAGACCAAACCGAGAACAAGTGTGAACAGAAACGAGCTGCGTGGTCGACAATAATGGGTGTGGTCGAGATTAAAAAGGTGTGGTCGAGAATAAGTATGGTGCGGGTCGACAAAAAGAACCGCGTGACATTACGCTACTCATACTCATAGTAGACCTCATCTAAAAATGTTCAGTTCTTTCTTAAAACATAGGCTCTCAACTTGGGTAAAGTTTTTATCCAAATCTTCAGGAAAAACCAGATTAGAAGTAGCTGCTAGCAGCCACAGAGCATTCAATAGAGAGAAAAAGAACAAGGTAAGAGAGTGAGCATTCAGAATGGAGTGAGATTACTACATATCTGCTCTTTAGGTGACCAGGTACCACGGTTTCGTCAGAAAAAAATTCAATGAGGAAGAGTACATCAAAATTTACCAACCCATTAGCAAGTCTGAAGGTACGGTAACTATGAATTTTATTCTCCACAACAACAAAAGTCCTTAAAGGATTTCGTCTGTGAGGTTTATGATCAAGGCCAAATGAACAGCTGCACAGCTAATGCTGTATGTGCCTTACTGGCTGTGAATCAAAACAAAAACTTGGGTACCACTGGATCACATGACCTCCACTTGGGTGCCACTGGATCACATGACCTCCACTTTGATCCTTCCAGACTGTTCCTGTATTACAACACACGACGTATGGCAGATTCTGGAGCAACATTCCAAGAAGTAATGGAAGCTTTTGATGCTAGTGGAGTATGTGAAGAAATACAGTGGCCTTATCAGAAGGATAAATTGACAATAACACCTGACAGATCCGCCTACAACAGTGCCAAGGGAATCATAACACATCGTCAGAGACTTATTCAAGATGTCCAAACCTTCAAAAACTGCCTGGATAATGGGTATCCTTTTGTGTTTGGCTTCACAGTTTATAACCGATGTTTCGATGACGCAGGAAGAAATGGTGTTTTACCTCTCCCAACTGAAGTGGAGAGACCCTTACCAGATGGATATCACGCAGTGATGGCTGTGGAGTATGATGATGACAAAAGTGCTTTTCTGATTCTGAACAGCTATGGCCGAGACTGGGGCAAAGATGGATACTTCTATATGCCTTATGACTTCATAACGGATGCTGAAATGTGTTCTGACTTTTGGACCATCACATTTGATCTGGATCACAGCAGACAACCAGACCAAGATGGCAGCAAGCAGCCAGATCAAGATGACAGACAGCGTGCAGGCAATGAGAAGACATGGCTGCCTCATGTAGCAGTAATTACAACTGCTATATTCTTATTCAGCACAAACCTTTACCAAATGCTGAAATAAGGGTGAACTTGAAGTGACACTAATATTTTTTTCATTTTGCTAAGATATAGTTTGTGTTTGATCTGGTGTCAATCAACTACTAAGGTTGTTTTTACCCATGTGCTGGCACAGTTGGTAAAGTGACCATATATTCATTATATAGATAAATTAAATGCATAGCTACTAGTGTGTGACCAAAATTTTTGACAGAAATATATTTTTATGAATCTAACTTCTTTGTAAAATTTTTTCAGACAACTGAATGTAACTGCCTCTTCTCAGGCATAAAATTTGCACATTACTCATTATGTTTGAATTTTACGATCTTAACAATTCTTGACAAAACCATTCATTGAATAATATTTGATGTATTTGTTTCATTAAATGTCCCTGCTTCTACTCAGGCAAGAAAGTTGTACATTACTGGTTATTCTGGGTTAATTTTCACTTCTCGACCAGCCTCGCCTATATCAAGTCACATCTGACAAGATCGTTGTCTTCTTGATGTTTTCTAACTTATCTTCTAGCAAAATACTCCATATAAACCATGATTGGAAAGTGAATTAATTCTGCATGATTTGACATGGAAGCAACCTAACAACGCAACATAAAGAAAGTTGTATTTTGAAGTCTAGTAGAGTGTAACTTCTTGTATTACATGTACCCCAACAACATGATGATAAATTTCATTTAGTACCAGTAATTGAGGCAAATTACAACCAAAAAAAGAAGTGAGGGGGGGAGGTGGAGGGGTGTATGTGAATACATCAGTTAAATTAGCATATCATTATTTTGCTGCTTTTAGGAATCTGAAGCCTCCAGCTGTGACGTCCGAGTGTCCTCAAAATTTTTTAGAGAAAAAAGGCACAATATCTAACTATTACACATCCAGTTAGTTAGCTAAGGGAATAAAAATACAATAGAAGTGAGGACCAGGTAAATATCCGTAAAAATATGCCACCAATTAAAGCTATTTAGATTTGTTTGTACATAGATAGCTATAGCTCTTTATAAAAAAAAGTTAGAACTCTAATTCAATAAACTAAAAAAGGTAGCTGAGGCTATTGAATGAAAATTAGAAGTGCCTCGTAATAGCTAGTTGTTGTTGTTTTTATTATATTTAAAACTGATTAAATTTCATTAAGTCACCTAAATTGAGGTGTAAAAAGCTGTAAGTGAAAACTGTTTTTTACACTTCTGTGAGACACAGTAATTGTCACATGATTCTTTTTCTCACTACATTTTAGCACTTTAAGCACTCTCTGAAAGAATTGAAGATTGAAGTCTTAAATGCCTTGATTCTTGCCAAAGGAATCCTACTTTTTAAGTTTGATAAAAATTTCATTTTTTAATTAGCTATGTGAGGTCTCTCATGGCAGGAATATTTCAAGGAAAGCATCAGAAGATTGAAATTACAGGTGGCTGTCAAGATGTCCTAATTATATCACCTGGACTGAGTGAAGTGTACACAAGTGGCAGGGAGAGATTCAAGAGTGAACTTAATAAGGGAGACATTGAAATATTAAAGAAAGATAAAATACCTGAAGAATACTGGAATGATGAGATCAAGATAGTTGAAGCTAGACTAATGATGAATTTTCACACTCTTCGAAGCTGCTCATACCATCATGATAGAGATGAAAGTAATGTTTATTCTATAGTGAATATAAAGGCAGAAAAAGACATGACCGTTGGTACGGCAACAGATGCCATTATTAACCTAAAGAACTCTAAGAAAGAAAAAGGTAGACCATGGGAATGACTTTCACTTTTATTAAATAATTACTGTTGTTGTTATTATTCAGTCATTCTCGGCTGAAATAATTATTATATACTGGAAAATTTTCTCGTTCTAACAGCCAATTAACAATATTGGCTGCTAGAACGAGAAAAATTTGCTATTGTTATTATTATTATTATTACTATTACTATTATTATACTGTTATTTTTATTTGTTATTGTCATCATCAATATTATGAGCAGTATAGTAATAGTAGTAGTAGCTGTAGTAGGAGTAATCACTGCAGCACATTAGCAGCAATAGTAGTAATAATATAGTTATATGGCTGTAATTGCTACTGTTGTTATTTTTATTTTCTTAAATATACATAGTAGAGATCAAGTAGCTAATCATGCTGCAAATAACTAATTAATATTCTTATGCTATTTTCCACATTTTAGTTTTAGTGTGCTATTTTGGTAATGGACGAGAGTCTGATGGTGCGTGGTGTTTTAAGTTTGGGTATCTCACATTTGAAGATATTCTCAGACTCTACAAAGAGTATTTTGCTGGAAAAGAAATGACAATTGTACTGGACAGTACTTCATCATACAAGTGGATACAAAAATACCACATCCATCTGGATAGTCTCAAGGTCAGGCCGTGCGGCCACTTCGGGAGAAAAGCAGGTAAATTCTTGCAATTGATTGCCACATCCAGTGCTCATGATCAAGGCTGTCCAAGTTGTAATGCATTTGCTGTGAGAGGTCTTCATACCAATTCACACGGAGTTACATATATTCAACCTGATGGCTTTGAAATACATACAAACCAACATCTGAGCTACTGCAGCCCGTTTTCAATAACATGTGATAATATGAAGATGGAGGATCCATGTACAATGCCTGAAGGCAGTACCTGGTGCAGGGATTCTACTTTAGGACAGAGAATTGTTCTCCTAAGAAGTAATGATGGTAGCAGGTGGGCTTATGTTCATGTCCTCGAAGATCAAGACATGGTGAAAGTTAAACGAGATATATTAAGAGACTCTCATAATTATCTTGAAATCATTAAAGAAGGTGATGGCTGTGGCCCGCCTGATCATGTCAGAAAACACATGCATGTTAAATATCCTTTATTGGATCAAAGCTACTAGTATTCAAACAGTCCTATAAATTTTACATGTGCTGTATATAGAATATTAGTAAATGATCAAAGTAATGCGCTAAATGCAGCTATTGTATACACTTCATTCACAAATTTGTCTTTTTTGACCTCGCATAACAAAGGTGGATGAAGTCATTATAATACTTTAGCTAGATTATATATAGAAATAGAATACTTTTAATGAGCAATTATTTAACGTAGTTGACTTTTGAAACAATAAGAGAACGTTTCGGACTTGAAGTCCTTCATAGATGTTCATATTTTATTGTCAGTCGATCATTAATTTCATCTCATCTGAAGCCTATAAATTACAAAATGAAGTATCTAGATCAATAGAATATTCATTCAGTAGGGGTCTAACTTTACCTTAAAATATTCATGGAAAGATAGCCATTAGCTACTATTGATGATTAAGAAAATGCACATTAGCTGCTAGCTATTTTGCATACTAAATGGTGCACCTCAATAATCATCATTCAGTCATTCTGGGCTGAAATAATTTTAATAATTGCAATTTTTTTTCTCAGTTATGGCAGCCAATATGTTTAATTAAAACTTAACTCGGCATTTTCACTTCTTGCTGAAGTCCTCTGCAGGGGTCAATGAGGTGAACTCTCCATGGTGATATAATAAAAACAATATAAATGGCAAGATTACTAGTTGGCAAACTTACTGTTTAATATATCCTGAAGGGTGATTTTGCATGTATATACCTTAGACAGCCAGCATCCAGGAACTAAACAATGTCAAATTTGTTGTATGGGCTCTTGTGGATCTTCAACTCACAGTTTTAGTGGCTCCATCTACAACTGCCACAAAGCATGTTCATCAAGGCTGAAACCTTTTGACCAACTTTCTTGCAAGCATCCTGATGTTCTCACTCTTTGTTCAAGCATTCCGTTTAACCTATATACTTAGGTACTGCACACTATGGATGACTCGGTACTTCTAAATATATACCTCTGACTTTTACTCACCCAATCCTGCTATGAATGGAATAGTAAGAATCATACCTTTTTATTGCTCAGTATCAGTATCGAAGTTTACTTAAATTCATTTTATTTATTTAAATTTTATTGTAACCTGATGAAGACTGTGGTGTGAATGTTGAAACGTCATACACTATCAATATTGTATAGCTACTTATAATAAGTTGATATATAAACAGAACATTGCCATTGAAGAATGCAATTAGCTAGCAATAGGGGTTTGACTGAAATGTTTTGAAATGATTTGAAGTAAAGATAAATAGCTGAGGAACACTTTCTTCTCAAGCTTAGAAAAAGTGTTAACTTGATGAAAAAGAAAGAATGAAGAAGTATAAAAGCAATACTTTTTAAACAATATTTTAAAGAATAAAAGAGTGTTTATAAGAAATTCACATTAATATTTTATTTGCACCGTAAAGTGAATTTTACTATTAGTACAATAAAGACAAGAATAAGTAATAGACATTAACAACATTACAATAGCACATTGTGTTGAGCGGTAGTCACATGATGTTTACACTTCAATAGAAATTTACTCTGTCTGACAATCCACATTACAATAAGCATGCACATGTAGACTAAATGAATCACACCAATCACTATGACTACCACATAAAATTCCGTTATAATAGAACCATTGTAGTCTAGTCCCTGGGCACAGGTAATGGTGCAGGCCAGGAAGAGAAGAAAAATAACCTGGTGCTTAGTGAAGTGCTGGAATTGACGTTTGTAAGGATCCACTAAGATGACAGCACACGTAGTGAGCATCAATATCATGATGCAGTAAGGAAGGAATGTTGAAAGAATTAAAGCACTGTAGACACCGAAGATAAGAAATCTAACACCAAATGTCATAGAAGAAAACCACCTACAGTCTCTGCATCCAGGCTCCGTCCCGTCCTTGTAGCAGCCTTGAAAGGAGTCTATGAAAACGTGAAGACCAATTTGCCATCGCCATGGTATCAGACTTTTATATTAGTGAAACATCTTTGAAGAATAAGTTATTCCAATCAAAATTGGGAGCATCACAAACACAAACAGAACAAGTAGAGCTGAAACTGCATAAGGAATGTGCTGATGGCTAAAGTAAGGCACAGTGGCATCATAAAACACAGCCCAATGGCAGCTGTTCCTCCGAGATACATCACACACTTGCACCGGAGCAAGAAGGTCTTTCTTTTCTTCATGTACTTACAAAGCATGAAAGTGATAATACTGCCAGTTAGAGATATAATACCCAAAGCTATCAATGAGGCAGCCAGTATAACTGAAATAAGTTTGTGATCATTATTGACGACCTCAACATACTCTTCTTCTCCTTTTCCATTTGATATCACTGATGTTTTATAATTATGTTTTTTACCTTTAAAAAATAAATTCACATGTTAGCAAATATTAATTGTATGTGATTAAACTATAGCTATAAATAATAAAAAATAGTTTGTAATTAGCAGATGACAAGCAAGTGGTCTCGAGTTCAATCCCTGGTGACAGTTAAGTTTTCTTAGCTATGTTCCCAGTGAATTTATTACAGGGTCACTCTTATAGTATGTATGATCACTTATACCATATGTTAGATGTGATTTATTTACTATTTGTAATATTTTTTAACCTAGAACTCGACCAGCAAGATCTGTACCTGTATCAACTAATAACCAGATGATAAAAGACTCATGCATTGTCATTGAAAATCCTCCACAAGACAACCGACTTGCAGAGTCTCAAAAAACGAGCAGGAACGTATTGCTTCCAGCTATGAGTCGTACACTCAGTGAACCTGATTTAGCCAACAACCATCACTACTGTGGAATACAAGTATCAGATTCAAGCCCAACTCTTTCCAGTTGTTGTCATTCACAAAATCTGAGCCCAAATCCTACAAGTTCCTGTCATTCATCATATTCGAGCCCAACTTCTTCTAACAATTGTCATTCGTCAGACTCAAACCTTCTACTTACTGTCAAGCCAGCCCAACTCCTAACAACAACTGTGTGTAGACACAGATACATCTACATACAGCCATTTATTCAAAGGAATGCAAAGAGAAAGATTTCTACCAGTGCCGAATTACCCCTTGAAGGAGACAGCCAGAAAACCACTATAAATTTTGTTAATATTGAATGATTAAAAATAAAAGGGCTTAACAAAACTATGTATTAAATATACAAGGTAAAAGCTGTAGCAATTAATATATGGAATGAGCAGAAGTAACGGTGACCACACATATAACTATGAATAATAATAAGTGTCTTAACAAGGCAATACATATTTTCCACTTTTTGTTAAAATATTCGAATTCAATTTCACACAAAAGCTGACAGTTTCAATGTGGATAATGTACAAGACAGGACTAAACTGGTGGTCTATAGGTTCCTCTGTAGACAGCTGGTCTGGACTCTTTGAGTTAGTCACTAGGCTATATATAACCAACTTGAAGATCTTCAGTTGCTGTAAGCTGCAGATCAGAGCTACTTCGTTAGATGGACTCACAGTAGGAGGATCCAATCACTGGGTCGAGTGTCATTAAAGATAATACAGGATTTACACCACTAAAATTCATATCTGGAGGCCTTGCCTCAGGTGGCAAAGACATTTGAAATCCAGTCTGGCTCATGAACTGATCAACATGTCGTTTCCTAACCTGCCTTGCCGTGTTCACTTCACAGAATACAGACCCTATGCTCCAATATAGCTTTTCAGATTTGGAATTCTTGAGGTTGACAACATTTGTCTATATACTAAACAAGTATGTGTTCATGCAAATAAAATGTGACAATAATATATGTGCTCCTTATCGTCCTGCTACAAATGGTAGCTATGGCCCATAGATTAATACAAAAGCATTATATGCTGGAAGAAATAACCTAGGCATATAGCTCAGTTCCTCATCATGTATCAAATACTCCACACGCTACTCATAGGCTAGGTGAACTGTAGTGGCCTTGGCCGCTACACTTTTTTTTTTTAGAAATGATCCAATCACAATTGCGCATGCGCAGTTTCATTATTTTTATTTTTAATTTATTTATTTATTTTTATTTATTTTTTTTAATTTTTATTATTATTATTATTATTATTATTATTATATTAGAAATTATCTAATTAATGAATAAATATGATGAATAAGTTAGTTGCCTGTACTGCCTAAAATTGCTGCCATATTTCCCCGTTGTACCACTACTGACAGCCGTATATTTATTTATTAATTTATTGAAATGTTTTGATGCAGCATTTAAAATTTTACATGGAATCTGTACTGGGGTGTAATAAGCTATTAGTGAAATGTTAAAAAGAAAGTGAGCTATACTATTTTGTTGTGATTATTCTATAATAAATAAGTATATTATTATTATTATTATTATGTGAGTTACAATAACAGAGTAAATTTATTTATTAAATATGATGAATAAGTTAGTTGCCTGTACTGCCTAAAATTGCTGCCGTATTTCCCCGTGTAGAGCGGGGGGTCTCCCGTGGCCAGGTAGATGCGTCTGCCTAACTTCTCTAGAAAAGATAAGGGTAGAGGGCCCTTTGGCGCCTGAGGTCTCTATGGCGACTGGCTGTACAATAAACTGAGGTGCCAGATGAGCATACTTGGCAGACTTCCTTTCTTCGGCCAGGGATGCAACACCTCCAGCCTCCAAGGTGGCCCGACTTTCATATGAGGAAGCAAAAGTATCAGGACATGTTGCATCCCAGACCAGAGGATGACCTGAACTCCAAGGTACTAGGGTCATGCCATCTGGTCTTTGGCCATCTGAGCATGAAAGGCCAGGGGGTTCGAGCCTCGAAGGGATCCCAGCTGTGGAAAGCGAACGCTATATGATATCATTAAGGGATGCATGTCGAGAATGCCTTCCCTCGCTTTTCCGGCAACACAGTCCATGAAGGCCGAGTGAGGAGACCTCAGCACCGCAGAACTGGCAATGATGGGGGGCACAGATGGCAGTGCCAAGTCTCAGGCCGACAGCTATCCGAAGTGAGGGGTTGTCTAAACGGAGGCCAATGGAGGAGATAGGGAGTGCCTGCAACCAAGCCCCAGAGTTCTTATCCATTGCAGCGAGGAGCCTAGCTCGTTCAGTTGCATCAACAGAGCTACCTAATAGAGACTCTGCCATACTGGAAGTTCGCAGTGTGTCCCAGTTCTTCTCCTTCAGGACACCATGGTCCACAGGTGGAGCAATTTATTTATTTTTTTATTTTTTTTTGTAGCCGGTAGCTAACTGGAATTTCGGGAAGAAAATAAGTTCCTCAAGCTACCCGATAGCTCAATATTACTCTCATTTTGTTCAGATCTTGCTTGCAAAGAAATCGATTGTAACAAGTCTTCCATCTTCACTATCGTTGCGATTGGTAAAGGGTCTTGCTTCGCGAGACTTCAACGTTTGAGCAATCTGCATTGTTGTTAGAGCCAGAAAGAAAGGGATTCTTCAGTGAGTAATGCATGTTAATTCTGTTTTCCTTCCTAATTTTTTGGACTAGTCAAATTTGATATTCATGACTCTAGTGTGAGTTCTACGAGAAATCAGTTTTGAAGATGCACAAACCTTCTAGTATATTCACTGTAACAAAATATCTATCTAAACAGATTAAGATAAAAGTCAGTGTTATTTTGTCCAACTAAAAACATTTTGCTTGACAAGGTATGATTAGCTAATGAATATGATTGATTAGTATATATTATGCTTTCATCACTTACATCACTTCACTGATATGTCAATTTTTGGATTAATTACATTTGAATCATTTAAACCCCACCCAATAATGTAGGCATGGCAAATGTGGCAGCTTGATTGGCCTCTACACTTTAAAATTGCTTCCTACACCCATTACTACTGAGGCAGAGAGTTCATACTTGTTTGGATGTAATGTGCCATGCATGCATCCTGTAGTCATGTGCACGCATGCACAATTGTGATTGGATCATTTCAACAAAAAAAAAGTGTAGCGGCCAAGGCCACTACAGTTCCTAGCTTATGAGTAGCGTGTGGAATATTTGATACATGATGAGGAACTGAGCTATCTGCCTATGTTATTTCTTCCAGCATATAATGCTTTTGTATTAATCTATGGGCCTTCCATGCAACTCAACTTTTTTCAACTGGACTATTATGCATTCAGGAGAATGGTGACACTTTTGTGTTATTTCAACTTCTTGCTGCCAATTGGCACATCAAACAGTATTACTCATCATATTCAGACTGTTGGCCAATGTGCAAGTCACTCCAACACTCGGGGAACCGCAGCTGGATGTTTTTTGTGCACTCATCATCTGGCACTGGAACGTCTCACTATTACTTGCAATGAATTCAGTCTCATGCTTTAATTGGGAATTATTGTGTCCTTTCGTCCAGCAATTGGTCCTCCCCATTACATAGAGTCCCAAATAAAACCCCTGGTGAGACAGTATTGAGACTATTGGGAACTCAACCATGTTTCGGTACTAGATTGCTATCCTCCCCCTCACTTGCAGGATTTCACAGCTAGATGTACCATCTTCTCACACATTGACATGGTGATAGCCTTCTACCAGATTCTCTTGGAACCACCACCCACCCATTCACAAAATAGCCACAACCACATTCTTTGATTTGTTTGAATTTACACGCATTTCTTTAGGGCCAAGGAATGTGCTCATGAGTTCAAACGATTTATCAATGAAAGTTTTCTTGCATGCTCACATAATGACTAGCTGATCGCAAGTCATTCACTGTGGAACATCTTGAACATCTCTGCTCTGTGTCAGAAAGGATAGATGCACACCAAATCCCATCAATATCTCCAAAATTGTCCTTTGCATACCAAATCTTCTTGACTTCCTTAGCTACTGTCTTGATGCTATTTGTAATTGGCATGCCTTTTCTGTGACCACAAACAGGGAAGGATAATTTGAGTTGCAAACTATGGTACGGGTCTTTTAAGAGGGCGGGGTGGCAAAAGCAGGAAGGAGATCCCAATGTGCAGTCAAGGCAGCTGAGTGACACGGCATCTTAGTGTCCATTACAGTCAAGTGTATAAACTTTGCAGAAGGTTAGAAAACTCAATCAATTGTTTCTCACTGCATCATGCCTGACAATACAATGTTGGAGAGTGAGGACTATTGTCGGCAATGTTTTGTGGTAGTTGGCACAGAGATGTTGCATGTAGTGACTCCTATATGAAAGCCTTGAGTTGTGAGACATAGTTACAAGAATAAGGAAAGAATTCTTCTGTAATATGAAGAGTACAACTGAACAGCTTATGTCTTTGAGTGATGAGTGTATGTCGAGTATGGTGCTCCTGTCTGGTGATCCAGACAGAGTTAAGTTTCCAATATAGAATGATTTGATATTAGGTGATATGCTCTAATTAAGCTACTGAACTAGCTGCCAACCAACTAGCCGAAACATTTTGCCACCTGCTATGAGACTAAATCCCAAATATTCCTACATACACTCCTGTTCGGTGAATTATGCTTCACCCACTTGCCGGTCTTCAGGAGGCCGTAGTGTTAATCAGCTGGAAGGACCAGGAGGAAGAACCTTCCAATGGAATTATGGCTAAAGCTCTCAGTCTAAACTTGATTAACCTTTTCACATTGACGTGGATTAATTCAACTTCAAACTACATACATTTTACAATACATTATATAATTGTGAGCACGATGGTACAACAAATGGTTGTGAGGTCTTGAATAATGTTAAAGTGATTAGGGTAAAGGGTTATCACTATCGCAGGTATGGCTTCCGCTTGGACTTGGACTTGTACCTGAGCTTTCGGCTTTGCAACTTTGGAGTAATCTGTTCTGGAGCTAAGTCCTGAACAAATAATGTTGAAAATCAATTTGACCTGATATGACTTTGTCTAATCAATTAGAGAGAATTTTAACTAGCTACTTAGTAAACAGCAACATTTTAAGGTTATGGTTATGAGTCAGTCAGTTTGTTTCCCAATTCTATAGGGAGGGATGCTGGGAAAAGCAACCAGCGGACTTGCATGTAAGTAGTTGCTGGTGTTAAAAATCGCTTAGAATGCCTTCATCTTCAGAACTGTCTTCTACCTGTGTATTATTCTGTAGTGAAGGGATTGATGACACTTGGTAAACCTCCTTAGATACCAGCATCACTTTTCAGTTAATGATAAGTAGTGGATAGCTAGCACCTGTGGATTGCAGGTGGGGATATTTTAGGTATGGACCTTCGTACTTATTTGAACTCCATAGCTGTTTGTTTATATATATATAGTGTGGCAGTGGGTGTGTCAATAAGGAGTTTGGTAATTTGTAATGCGGTTTCTAGCAATCTCTTGTTATTTGAGTCAATGATGTACAGAAAATCTGTGGAGACCTAGTCAGGTAAACCACACTACTGCACTTGTGTGTGTGTGTGTGCACCCAGCACATCTTAATGTAAGTTCATTGTGCATGTTACTGTAATTGAACTTCGAGTACATAACTAGTGAGCAATATAGCTAGCATTAATGTTTGATAACTATCTGTGTAGATTCATAATAAATGGCCTCTTATCTGTGGTGGCATAGCTACTTTAATTTCCTGAGTCCTGCAGTCCTACTGAATCATAGAATTATCACTAGGTATAACCATTTCATACAACACTTGCAATAGCTTAACAACACTGTTTACTCCATGCTTATAAAGGGATGTGTGATGATAGTATGTGGGTAATATACACATTTGTTTGTTATACTAATCTGTATTTCACAACCTCTAATTGTAAACATCATTAAATTTACATTACATGAACCAGAATTATGCAGAACACATTGTTATTTCATTCCTGAGAGTTAGATATGCATTTAAGTCATTAATGTTTGATAACTTTATCAAGAATTTTGAAAAAATATTTATTAATACATACAACACATATAAATGGATCTTTATTTATCAGTTCAAAATTGCACAAAAAAATTCTCCATTATTAACCCTCATCGCGCATGTGCGTGATCGGTTACAGTAGTGTGATTCATTCTGTCTGTCTGTCTGTCTGTCTGTCTGTCTGTCTGTCTGTCTGTCTGTCTGTCTGTCTGTCTGTCTGTCTGTCTGTCTGTCTGTCTGTCTGTCTGTCTGTCAATAGCGTTTCTCAAACTTCACGTCAATTTAACCGATGATAGCGATATCAAACTGCAGCACTACACAAAGCAAGTCCCTTTAAAATTCCAAAAATGTTTGTTTAGGCTTAGTTTTTCAGAAAAAGCGAGTGAAACTCGGGGCCAATGCTTTTCTCTATGGGTGACGTCCTTTACCAAATCACTTTGTCCAAAAATGGTAGCTACTACTAACTAAAGATTAGACTGAAATTAGATCACTAATAGAAAAATAAATCCAAAATATAAACCAATAAACTATGATATTTTCTATTCATTTTTTTCTTGTCTCTTTCATTCATTCTGTCTGTCTGTCAATAATGATTCTCGAAGTTGACGAAAATTCAAGCATTTATAGCGATATTAAACTGTAGCACAACAAAGTAAATCCCTTTAAATTTCCATTGCTCTGTAGGACAGCCATGTCTTTTCTTTTGCTGGTTCCTTACTGCCATCTTGTTCTGACTGCTTGCTCGTACTGTGACCTTAAATCAAATTTAATGACCCCACATTCAGTATCTTTTAGATCAGTAACAACAATGACGACTGACACAACCGTATAAGCATTCATGAATAAATCATCAGCTAAGCCAAGTTGGTAAAGCATCATCATTACCTGATTGAGTAAAGCTTCAAGCTTTCCCACACTATAGTTGATGTAAGAAGTTCAATTCCTCGCCCAACAAAGCTAGCTAACTGTAATCGAACTAGCTATGTGGCCACCTTCAAAGAGAACATGCAAACTCAGCACTCTGCCAATAACTTCAAATCATGCTCTACACAATGACGTAATCAATAAATTCAAAGTTCAACAATTGACAAAGCTAAAACAGTGCTTCCATTTGGGCCATTTAGGGTTTGGATAGGTCACCCTCACTTTGCAGTCACGCTTGGAGGTCTTGCAATATCTTACATCAGCTACAACTAAATAAGTAAAAAAAAATTTTTTGTGGTTAGATAGAATTTCAAGTCCAGTTCTCCCTTTTAATACTTTAATGCCTCGCTCTTTTTTTTGTCCCAGATAAGGATGAAAATATTGTGATGTTAATAGGACTTATAGCTATATACCTTTTTTTAAGTCACTCCACCTTAATTGCGTTTGTTTTGTTTTTGTTTTTTCAAATACCTGATTTAAAAACAACAACAACTGATTTTAAGTTTATTTCATTCATTATCATGGTCACTGGGGGGAGGGAGGAAGGGGCTGACAACTAAAACTATACATGTTGAAAAGTATATATTATTCTTTCTAGATGGCTTTTTGATAATTTTTTACTTCTTTTTACTGATTTCTCTATTTGATTTGTGCAGTTAAATGAGTGATGGCTAGAAAAGGAGAATAGAATAGAAAATGTGGGCACAATCAATCTTATTTTGCAACCACAACTATCAATCTGAGCTAGCCCACTCATTAATTTGAAATTTCTGGCTCATTGTGGTTGTAATTATGTTTATGCAGACTACCTGCAAAATTTGTGAGTCCAAGTCCTTGTCCTCTCACTCTCCAAAACCAGGGGGGCAGAGGCCCCCAAGCTTAGTCTTATGCCCGTGACTGTGTTTTTGACTCACCAATAGGGATTTTAGCACTGTATTAAAAATAAGACTTTGTCACAACACCTTATGTTTTTTTTTGGAGCACTTAGGCTTTATAAAACAATCTATTGAAAATTAACTGTTTTTTTTTTTTAACAAAGAGTTCATAGCGATCGGCTAACATAATTTATAATCTAATTAATTCATGTCAATTCCCAACTTGCCTCACAATGACATTGATATTAGTTTGATAGAGTCCTGAACTACTCATACTCTAGTCTCGCGAGCCAGACCCTTTACCAACCGCTAGCGCGGGAGAAGGAAAGGGTCTGGTAAACGTGCATACATCGTTTCGTTCCATTCCCCACGAATCATAGGGAACAATACTTTCGCGTGTATAGCTTATGGAACGCGGTTTGTTTACATCCGGTTGAAAGTCATTAGCAAGTACCCACAAATATGTAGCTTTAAAAGCGGTGCAAGCGCAGCGAGAGCACAAAAAGTTGTTGGTGAAATGCAGTGTGGTAGCTCAATTTCCAGCTCTTCTTGGACTCTCAGCTCTTCAGGTGAAAGATCCTTAGAGTCAAATGATGATGACACGTTAGTCTAGGCTATAAAGAATTGAAGGATGAACAGACTTTGAGTATTATGAAGTTTGTGAAGGGGAAGGATGTGTTTGTATCTCTTCCAACTGGCTTTGGAAAGTCTCTCTGTTACATTCTTTTGCCCATTGTTTTCGATCGGCTACGAAAGGTGGACAAGAAGTCGATAGCGTTGGTAGTGTCTCCTCTTATAGCATTAATGCAGGATCAAGTCTCTGCTGCAACAGCAATGGGAGTATCAGCAATTCACATTACTGACAAGCATGCTACAAAGTTAATCGTAAAACAGTCAGTTAAGAATGGAGAATACCAGATAGTATTTATATCACCAGAAGCTCTAGTGGGTGGCATGGAGTGGAGAAGTATGTTGGCAACTGACATTTATGCAAATAATTTAGTTGCGTTTGTGATCGATGAAGCCCATTGCATCAAGAAGTGGTATGTAATATACTATAACTAATGTTAGCCTGTAATGTTTCATTTTTATTAATAATTGCAATGTAGGGGTCCAAGTTTCAGGAAAGAATTTTCTCATTTAGAGGAAATAAGGAGCATTGTTCCTGAAAGTGTACGTTTGATGACACTTACTGCCACTGCTACCTTCTCAACAAGAAGGTTTATTATTAAAAATTTGTGTATGAAGAATCCTGCTATAGTTTATGCTCCACCTATAAAAAATAATATTTTTTTTTTGTATCGGAAAAGCCAAAGGGTGGTATTCCTGAGGTCTTTCAACCGATAGCAGCAAAATTAGCCAAAGAACGTGATATGGGTCGAGTAATAATATTTTGTCGTTCCTATCCAGATGCTATTTCAATTCACAGCTACCTTATTACAGCACTCGGTCAATCTTGTACAGAACCTAAAGGATCACCTAACTATGTTAACTATAGAGTTGCGGATTTATACTCCCATTGCACTCATCCATCAGTGAAGAACAAACTACTAAAGCAATTTACTTCCTCATCTACCCTTCGTGTAATTGTAGCAACCAGCGCTTTTGGAATGGGTGTAGGCTGTCCTGATGTACGGCAAGTCATACACTGGGGTGTTCCTGATGATACAGAAATGTATATACAAGAAAGTGGAAGAGCAGGACGAGATAGAAGGCCTGCATTAGCACTGCTACTAAAGAACAGTAATGATTTAAAGTATACATCAAACGAGATGAAGAATTACTGCTCAAACACAAACAATTTATGTAGAAAAACAATTCTGTTCAGTGATTTTCCAAGTTGTGATTGGAATTCAGGAAGTTGTACATGCTGTGACATTTATGCTAAAATATGCAAGTGTGAACAATGTGACACCAAACTAAATTCATTCTTTTACTGAATATGTCATTGTTTTGTTTCATAATTGTATTTAAGTATTTCATTAAAAAAATTCTTTGAGAGGCATAAAAAAAAGTATTTTAACACATATCTTGGTCATCATCACTGCTATCTGAGTCTTGAACTAAGTTTAATGAGGCCATAACAGGTTGAGATATAATTGAAAATCTTTCCACCATCCATTCTTTCACTTTTTTTTCATCCAAGGTTTTAAATACATTTCTCTGCAAATTAGGAAAAGATCGGAGAGGTCTTTGTGCTCCACTTTTGAAGGGGTCGCATTCCACCAACTGCTGTATAATCGTTTTTAAATCTTTAAGTTGTGATTTTTCGGAGTGTTTGCCACTGGTAGAAACTATGCCAACTTCACAATCAAAAGAGTTAGTTGCCTTTGCAGGGGAGTAAGAACCGGGGGGGCCGGGGGGGCCTTGGCCCCCCCAATGCTGCAGAGGAGGGGGGCCCGGCCCCCCCTTCAATCTTTCCTTAATAATGTATTGGCTATTTTTAATTAATGTTCCCTCTCATGCACTTGCTGTATTCCCTCCACCTGATCTATCTGCACTTCTATTCAATTCTATTCATAAAATTACCTCAATAAAAATATCTATAGGATATCTGTTTTGCACTTCTATTCAATTGTTTTATGTGGGTCATAAAAAAAAAATCTGCTAGTATCGTCATTATTTGTGCTACTCTAAACCTGCATAAGATTAGTCTGTAAAGTCTTCTTTCTGTGCTATAATGGCGGCTGCTAAAAGAATCAAATTGCAATCAAATCAGCTGACTATGAAATCGTTTTTTGTTTCCAAGGGGCCTCTTAAACCACAGAGTAAGTTTTCAGTGTCTACTAGTGAATGGCTTTACAAAGTGTATGTGTTTAGGTTCTGAGCAACCAACTCAAAATAAATCTAAATGCAGTGAATTAAGATTTGAACTTACGGAGTCAGAGTCTACTACCTTGCAATCTGAAGCTAAATCATCTCAGTCTAAAGCTACAACAGTACAATGTGGAGGTACACCAATGCAGCGTGAAGCAACACCTGGGCAGTCTGATGCTATATCAATGCACTGTGAAGATATGTCAACACAATATGAGGCTGCAGTAGTGCAAAGTGAATGTACACCTCCAGGGCAGTCTGAAGCAGTGTGAAGGTACACCTGTATTTGAAACTACATCAATACAATATGAAGATACACCAGTGCAGTCTGTAGCCTCAATGCCATCTAACCAAAATTCAGACCAAATTATTGAAAGCTTTTAATGCATCTAAAAGTAAACCCATTGGCCATCAGCTTCAAAAGCAATCTGATGAAATTACCAAAAAGAGGAGAGAAAGTTTGCTTAAACAACTCCGTGTGCTGCGTAGTTTGTTACGTCAAGGCATTCCCATCCGGAATGACCATGCTGGGGGCTCCAATTTATCAGTAATCCTTGACCAGGTAGCAGCAGAATCAGCTTGGGTAAATGAATGCAAGTACCAATCACCTTTAATAGTAAATGAGCAAATAAAAATTATGGCCAACAAAGTGTTGCATTCTCTGTTGAATGACATACAGCCCCAACGTCTTTTTTCTCTGCTTGCAGATGAAACTAGAGATGTCTCAAATAGAGAACAGTTGATCATTTGTATTAGATGGGTGTCTGATTCTTACGAAGTGCACGAAGATGCTGTGGGATTAGTTCAACTTGAAAACATCACAGCTGAGACCATTTATATGGCATTGAAGAATGCCTTACTTGCTTTAGGTCTACAGTTTGAAAATTGCAGAGGTCAAGGTTATGATGGGGCCAGCAATTTTCAAGGTCATTTGACAGGTGTGGGTAGAAGATTTGAAGATAATTTCCCTTCAGCTATACCTGTGCATTGTTTGGCTCACTGCATTAATCTGAGTGTACAGCAAGTAGCTCACAAAGTCAAGTCTATCAAAGAAGGACTCAATTTTGCTATGGACATGATCCAATTAATAAAATTATCACCAAAAAGGGAAGTTGTTCTGGAGAAAGTTAAACAACAGCAGGAATTATCTAGTAATGCTTCAAAAGTAAAGTCTTTGTGTCCTACAAGATGGACAGCACGAACTGGAGCTATGCAAGCTATAATTGACAATTATGTACCCTTAAGAGAAACGATGGAGATTTCTTCACAAGGCATGGATGATTGCTCTAGGCGAGCAAATGGAATGCTATCACTCATGGATAAATTTTCCACGTATTTTGGATTAGAACTTTCAATATTAATATTCAGCATGATTGAACAACTTTCAATCAACCTTCAAGCTAAAGAGACTAATGTTGATGACTGCTTTTTGGCTGTAGACTTGTGTATTAAATCCCTTGAAAGGCTTCGAACAGACGTCAAATTTAAACACTTTTATGATACTGTAGTATTAAAGTCATCCAAAGTTTCTTGTGATCCTCCTGTTCTTGCAAGACAAAGGCAAGTGCCAAGAAGATTGGATGATGGAGCACCACAGCATTCCTTCAGTTCCGTAGAAGAATATTATCGAAAAGAATATTTTGAAGCGATTGATACTGTCAAGGGAGATCTTCATAGAAGATTTCAACAAGAAAATTTTCTTTTCATAAGAAGTGTTGAGGCATTATTGATCGATAGTGCAAATGGAAAAAACATATCTCTCTCTCCAAGATTTAAGAAGCTGTATAAGAATGATATAGACATGGATAAACTCATCATTCATTTAGAAGCACTTCAAGATGTGGTGAGATCAGCACATTTGGACAATATTGCAATCAAGCAGGTGACTAGAGTAAATACACTTTGCGATATTTTCAACAACCAACCTTGCCTCAAAACTATTTTCACAGAAATCCATACTCTATTAAGACTTTATCTTACTATTCCAGTCACTACTGCCTCAGCTGAACGTAGTTTCTCAGCTCTGAAGAGAATTAAAACATATCTACGCAACACCATGACACAGGAGAGATTAAATCATTGCATGCTTCTACATATGCATCATGAAAAAACTGATGAGCTGGACCTGGTCCATGTAGCGAGGGAATTTGTTTCAGTATGTGAAAGAAGGAAGAATTTCTTTGGAAATTTTTAAATCCAGACCCATGTATAACTGTGTTTTTATAACTGGTCATATATTTACACTTGTATATTATATTTCACAATTTACTAACATCAAAAATAAAAAAATAAATACTACATAATGGCCACGAAGTTCGGCCCCCCCAATCATTTTCATGTTCTTACTCCACTGCTTTGTGAGTACACCCATTGCCTTTGCCACTCTCTTTATAGACTTTTCTGATTTATTAGCCCCCAGACCTTCTATGGACACCTTTACCAGTCTGTTTAAGTGCTCCATATGTAAATCACAGCTGATATTGTGTCCAGGAAGACCACGTACATTGACAAACCGTGACCATTTCAGCTGCTCAACCAAGTTGCATGGAAGAAGTATGTGGTATTGAGATAGAAGAGTCAATGCTTCAATTGCGTAGTTCTTTCTCCCAGTAGCTTTAAAAAGAATAAGCATGTACTTCCAAAGCAAAAGAACCTGATCTTCATTCCAAAGCAAAAGAACCTGATCTTCATCTCCCTCTCAAATAGCGTCTTTGAAGTCAAATATTACAAGACCTAATGTTAAAACTTCACAAGCATACCCATATGCAGTGCCCTTATCACTACCACTATTGGAGGGGTCTTTAAACGAAGTTGCCAGGTCGACATGTTGAGTAATAACATGCTCCGCTATGCTATGCAAAACCAAGCGTCTGACGTCATCACTTTCCATCCAAACATCATGGGAGACAATTGAAGGTGATGGTCTGTCGTGTATGGAGGACATGCCTAAGTAGGACATAACTGCAGCCAAAATATGACCATTCACAATTACCTCCATAAAATCTTCTGATGCATTGACATTATTTTTTGGAGATTTTGATATGTTTCGTCGATTGATCAGGTTTCTCAGCTGACACAGTGTACCTTTGTCCATCCCTGATGTAGTTTTGTAGAGTCTTTTCCAAAACACCTGTACATTATAATATGCATGGTTATTTACATAATAAACATACAAATATATTTTATACCTCTAAAAAGCATACTTTAGCATGCCAATCCTCAGCAACAGGCAAAAAACCATCCAGGCGATGCATTGCCAACTCTGAAGTGCTTCTGATGTATTGTGCACCTCGTGCTCGAGCCACGGACAAACCATCACCACCCAACAATGTGGAAAGAAATACTCGATCCTCAGTAAGATCAGTACCAGGAATAGGCTCCTCAAGATTCACCACTTTAGATGGGATATATTTTTTATACTCTTCTAATATATCTACCATGTCTTCATAAAGCATTTCATTCTTTGGTAAGACTCCAAGTGGAACCTAGCATAAAAACAAAATGGCATAACAACTATGTTATCAATAACAAATTATGGTATCAATAAAAGATTCAAATAAACCAATAACTTTTAGCTAGTAGAATTTCTGAATGACCAATAATAGAAATATATTTAAAAAGTGTTCTCTAACGTTATAAGTGCAATAGAAAGACAGAGCACAAGAAGGAAGCTTTCAAAGTCATAAGATATTACAACATTATTGAATATAAACATTAGCCGCTCAATACTGCTTACTATTTCTGATATGCGACACATTTCTGAACTATATTTATGAGGAATGTGTCGCTGCACAAGACCTTTAAAGTCTTCTTTTAAAAAATCAAGGTATTCTACAACGACTCGTGACACATGGATAATAAATCTGTTCTTCAATAATCTGTAGTCATCAGATTCTGGTATTAATTTGTATATATTAGCTTCCTTTCTTTGTTCATGGCCTATGTTAGAAAAATCAATTCTATCCTTGACCGCATAAGCTTGCACATAATGCAACATCACACTCTGTACATCTTGCCTCATATATCTTGGCTTGATAGTTTTATCGATGTTATCAAACACTAGCTTATAACCAGCATTTGTCGACTTGACGGCAGTGCAAGTTTCTACTGCCTCTGACTGGATTGAAATTGTAGTCTCATTCAAGGACTTTTCAGCCATTGACTCTTCATCCATTGACTCTTCAGCCACTGACTCTTCAGCTTCTTCAAAAGCTAGCTCAGTTAGATCTTGGCTATCCAATGACTGTTCAATAACATCTGGGCAGATCAAAGAATCGCTATCAGGAGATGCTGAAGAATCAAGTGACAAAGTATCAGAGGATAGTGCATCTTCAAGGGGCTCTGGTGTTGATGAATGAAGTGGGAAACGTAATTGAGGGGAACATACCCTGCTATCCAGAACAGAAGATTCATCCTGTAAAAGTAACATTACTGTAAATAAAGAAGTGTGTATATAAATCCATTTCATGCCCTAACTACTGCCTAACAATGCCATACTGGAATTACATTTTGTTTTGTAATATTATTTGAAAATTTATTGTGTGCAAACCGTGAATAATGTCCTTTTCCGGATCCAGAAATTGCAGAAAGAAGGGGTTGTTGATCAAACCCTAAAATACACCCCCCAATGTTCATTAGTGTATTCAATTGTCTAATTTTGCAAATTTCTTTTACCGTGAGGATTACGCATTTCAAAAAATATAAATCGTAAACAGGGATAGAAAGATTACAATTCCCCTCTCCTCTTCCCTCTCTGGATACAGCCCTGGCCTATTCTTATTATCCTGCTAGCTCAGGTTTCAGTACCAGTGGGAACACATTAACTATGTCCAGGGAAATAATTATATTACTTGTTCAATGGATGTGATGATTAAATAAATGTTACATGTGTAATTGGATACATTTAGGCCCTTACCTTACACCAAAAAGCATGTATCATGTAAATAATGTGTTGAGCAAGCTAGTATTCATAGAATGTGTACTACATATTCAACCACCTAATGATACTGACTTTATCATGTTCATAATATTTTATTTTTACCAATACTCAATGGCTCATTGCCTCCCTCGTCACCCATAGTGCAAATCTTAACTCTCCATGGAATCAAGTAAATCGAAATCTTTCAAACACGTAACACTTAGACACACCAAAATAAAAATTAAAGATGAGACCAATTATATAATTTAATTCAGCAAAGCAAGCACAACGAGCGGAACTGACTTTCTAATGTGCTTTGTCCCATATTATTTAGTTATATCTATGTCTAGAAAATGAAACCCCTCAGGCATATGTGGCACTCTTTCACGCGCGAATCTAACATAAATGGCTGAGCAGTTTTTCTCTTGCCCACGCGTGACTCTAAATGTAATGACGTCCTGTACCACTGTTTATTGAAAACTTGAACTTTAGTCAAGCATCCTCGCTCAACTCTTTATTCACAACATCGTCTGAGACTTATTCAAGATGTCCAAACCTTCAAAAACTGCCTGGATAATGGGTATCCTTTTGTGTTTGGCTTCACAGTTTATAACCGATGTTTCGATGACGCAGGAAGAAATGGTGTTTTACCTCTCCCAACTGAAGAGGAGAGACCCTTACCAGATGGATATCACGCAGTGATGGCTGTGGAGTATGATGATGACAAAAGTGCTTTTCTGATTCTGAACAGCTATGGCCGAGACTGGGGCAAAGATGGATACTTCTACATGCCTTATGACTTCATAACGGATGCTGAAATGTGCTCTGACTTTTGGACCATCACATTTGATCTGGATCACAGCAGACAACCAGACCAAGATGGCAGCAAGCAGCCAGATCAAGATGGCAGCAAGCAGCCAGATCAAGATGACAGACAGCGTGCAGGCAATGAGAAGACTTGGCTGCCTCATGTAGCAGTAATTACAACTGCTATATTCTTATTCAGCACAAACCTTTACCAAATGCTGAAATAAGGGTGAACTTGAAGTGATACAAATATTTTTTTCATTTTGCTCAGAGATAGTTTGTGTTTGATCTGGTGTCAATCAACTACTAAGGTTGTTTTTACCCATGTGCTGGCACAGTTGGTAAAGTGACCATATATTCGTTATTATAGATAAATTAAATGCATAGCTACTAGTGTGTGACCAAAATTTTTGACAGAAATATATTTTTATGAATCTAACTTATTTGTAAATTTTTTTTTAGACAACTGAATGTAACTGCCTCTTCTCAGGCATGAAATTTGCACATTACTTGTTATGTTTGAATTTTACGATCTTAACAATTCTTGACAAAACCATTCATTGAATAATATTTAATGTATTTGTTTCATTAAATGTCCCTGCTTCTACTCAGGCAAGAAAGTTGTACATTACTGGTTATTCTGGGTTAATTTTCACTCCTCGACCAGCCTCGCCTATATCAAGTCACATCTGTTAATGTGTGTTGTCAAATTTGTGTTCAGTGATTATTGTGTGGAGGAACTTCCTCTGCCTTGAACAAAGGTAGACTTAACTGACTCAAGAGTTCGGAATTAGTAGTGATTCGAGATGTGCTCTATCACTAGACACATACAGTTAATAGCAGTGCATTGTCACTCATGGTGCAAGCCCCTTCCTGAAGTTTTTCAGATGGGTGTAAATTTCGGTTATTTCCCCGACTAAAACTCTACTTTAATCTACTAAAGAGAACTCATGACAATCATTGTGTGGGTAATATAACAATTCATAATGCATTGACTTATTACAATCATTATATTTTATGAGTCTAATTTGGAGTATTCATTTCAACGTCGTTCATTACTACCTTATTGTCATACATTCTACAAGTGCCTTCATCAAGGTGCGAAGGTCAAACATGGCTCAGTCCTTCAGGTCCTATGACACTATGGCTTCGTCTAATTCATGTTAATCTCTTTGATACTATATATTTGTGTTTGTGTGTGACTTTCATATTTATTTGTTATTTTCCTCCACCATTCCCTTTACTAAAGTACTATTCATAGACTTGCTATAATCAATTAAACTTAACCCTTTCGTTCCGGATCCCGCTTTAAAGCGGGTTAAGACCGATTGACTTCTCCGAATTTTTAAAAATAGTTACTTTATAGCTAGAACCTTCAGATTGCATACACAGGTGCCCAATGCATTGGAGAAGCATCTAAAATAGCTTTCAGCCTGGACTGCTTCGACAGTACCTCACAGCAGTTGCGTTTATTTCTTCCTCGGCAAAAAAAAAAAACATCGGTTCTCCGTCGAATTTTAAAAAAAGTTACCGTCTTCACAGCATCTTCATTTATGGATCCAGTCATCTCCAGAGCTTTGTAGAAGCAGCAAAAAATTGCTTGAGCTCAGTAGCCTTCCATAACACATTGAAACAACCGCTTCTTTGCCGACCAAGACTTTGCGGTTTGACTTACTGTCTTCTCCATTTTTTATAAAATCGCCAGTTCAACTGGGGACCTCCCTATTACGTACAGTCTTAGGTAATGCTTATTACATCATAGGAAAAAAGTGAGCGTGTCGTGTGACCTCGGTAACTATGCAAAAAAAAATTTTTTTTCAAAGTCATTTTTTGGAAGATGGCGTCTAGAAGTTACAATGCGGTGCAAGTTTTAGACTTGCTTGATGTTGACTCTAGCGACTCAGGATCAAGCGGAGAGAAGGGAGACTACATCTAGGGCTATAGGAGGCCCTGTATCAGGGTTGGTGGACCAGACCCCGTCAACTCTGATACTGAAAATGGGAGTCAAGAAGATGATGAGGTAAGCTTGTCTTTCTCTTGTCTTTCTCTTGAAAAATAGCAAGCTTCTGTTGTGGAAAGGACTTATTTATAGCTATATTGAGATAGAGTAAGCTGTTTAGCTATAATATTATATATATTTCATTGAGTTTTGAGATTTGAAAGTTGCTTGTGGTTTTTTGAACAAATTCAAATTTTCAAAAAAATTAAAAAGTTTTTACCACATATACTACTAGGACCAGATGTGAATGCAGTCACCGACCCAGATTACGCAGATGAGGGGACAGGAGCAGAGTCTTCCAGTGATGAAGGAGAGGATACGGGACCTGAGTCTTCCAATGATGAAACACGAATAGGCAGCAGGTTCCAGTGATGAAGAAGAGGAAGTGGCTCCTCCTGCTCCGAGTTCTGGACGTCCTCGCGGTCGGAGAAGGCGGGAATTGAAAAACAAGAGTCTGGTGGATGAGGTAGGGGGAGAGTGGAAGAAAGATGACAACACACCCATTGATATTCCATAATCTTTTGTGTAAAGGACCACAAACTTTGATATTTATGGCTGCTCTCCCCCCTCCCCCTCCCTGAACATCCCAAAAGTAATATGTATTGTTATTGTCGTTGTCGTTGTCTGTGTTTTTGTGGTGTTGTAGTGGAGGTGGAGCTGCACACTCGATGTATATGTGTGTGCGTGGAGTTGAAATGTTATTCTGGCGCTTCCAGATCTAACCGGGGAGGGAACGAACTCGGGGGGGGGAGGGGGGGGTCTTTTCCAATCGGGGCTACTATGCCCATGTAAGTTGAATTTCATGTATGTGTATGTGTGTACACCAGTCAATTTATATTATACATTTATTTTTATGATCTGTATTCACCTGTATCTTCTTTTTTCTAGTGTGTGTGTGTATGTGTGTGTGTGCATTTGTGGAATGAGAGAGAGCATCCGTGGACAAACAGTATGTGGCACTTCCGTATACAACCTGGGAGGGAACTCTGGATCTTTTTGGATCGTGACTACTATGCCCATGTAAGTTGAATTTCATGTGTGTGTGTGTGTGTGTGTACACCAGTCAATTTATGTATAATAAAATATACATTTATTTTTATGATCTGTATTCACCTGTAGCTTCTTTTTTCTTGTGTGTGTGTGTGTGTGTGTGTGTGTGTGCGTGTATGCGTGTGCGTGCATTTGTGGAAAGAGAGAGAGAGCAACCATGAACAAACAGTATGTGGCGTTTCCGGATCCAACCTGAGAGAGAACAAACTCGGTGGTCTTTTTCGGTCTGTGACATCATCCATGCCTGGTAAGTTGAATTTCATTTTTTCAACTTACTGATATTTTGGTGTCCAGCTAGGGCTGGGGGGGGGTTATGGTACAAGAATGTCAGTGAAAAGTAATGACGGGGGAGGGGGGGGGTTATGGTACAAGAATGTCAGTGAAAAGTAATGACGGGGGGAGGGGGGGTTATGGTACAAGAATGTCAGTGAAAAGTAATGACGGGGGAGGGGGGGCTCAATTCAGCGAGGCCAGCTGTTATGTTACAAATGTCATTGTTGTCTTGTGTTTTTTTGGTATTGTATGGAGGTTCCGGATCCTATGGGAGGGATCGTTCAGTCTGTGACACCATCCATGCCGGGTAAGTTGAATTCCACGTGTGTGCTTGTACTGCTTTTCATTTTCAAAGTACACTTTATCAATACATGTTTCTCTCATGTACAGTGTAGAGTATACATACCAGGGTTCATACAGTGGGAGGCATGGCTGTGTTCCCCCCTAGAATTTTGGGAGTTGAATAGAAATGAACATTTAGGAAGCATTTATTTTTAGTCTGATATTGTATTCCATTATGTTCCTATCATGACTGAGCCATTTAGTGCATAGGACCGAACACTGATTATCAGTGTGAAGTATAGACTCGTATGCAAAGATGTGCATCAAAGTAGTGTAGGTTCCAAAAAATGGGTGTGGCGAAGTACACTCGGAGCCCCACCCCAAACAAAAATCCTGTATGAAACCGCATACAATACATCATAAAGTTGCAATTATATAGGATCATGAATAATTTGTTGTTTGTATTACAAATATCTTTGTTGTTTGTGTTTTTGTGTATATGAAATTGTTTTGTAGTGGAGCTCGACGTCCGATGGCATACGTTCCTTGTGGACACTCATAGATGTCTCCTACATGATCACAATCAGCACCACACACAACAAACAACATATTTTATTGTTGAACTAATATAATATTGGTATATAATGCATCAAACAATATTATTTCTATTTTATTTTATTTTTTTATTGATGGGAAAAGTGGATTTTTTGGGGGGGGGAAAATTTTTTTTTTGAAGTATTAGTAGATGGCTTAAATATTATTCAATTTTCTCAATCAAAAAATGAGGGGAAACCCAAACTCTTGCTCTATTTAGTGATATATGGTTGCTATGGGGTTTTCCCAGCCAGCATCGAGTTAAAAAAATAAAACGGCAATGCTCTATTCCGCGGTAGAAAATTAGATTTTTCCGCGCGCGTCAAAACAATTCAGGAACGAGAGGGTTAAAGTATATCTTCAATATAAGTTGTTTATTTTGATATAGTGATAAATGTAATTGAGTACAAAAATATATACTTTCTCATGCCAAGACAAACTTTGCATGACTAAGTGTTCCGTTGCATCATGAAATATACTTCATCAGAAATCAGGTTGAAACTATTTATGTTTGAAATTAAACTTTAAATTGTATCAGATTTACAACTTGTTTAGTCATATTGATGGCCATGCAGAAATCTTTCTAATTCCTCTATTTCCCTCTCTTCACTGTAGTCTGGGAGATCGTCTACCATTCCGAACCTATCAATCGAGCGCGCCGCATGGTGATGCAATTTTTGACTAATAGTAATATCTATAGCTATCAGCACAGTGGCTACCACGCGATCCATTGTAAAACCTCCTATTGAATTAATTCGGGCATAAATTTGGTGAACAGAGAGGTTGCCGCCGTGTAATTGCTGATATATATTGGGGCTCTTGGTTTCTAAAAGGTCACGAACCTCTTCACGTAGTTGCTGAATATGTGAAATAAATTCCTGGTAGGTGATGGACGTTGCATTAGCGGTATTGCAACCCTGTCTTTATTTGGTAGTCTTCTGTTAATAGCCCTTATTATGTTCATCAGTCTTGGATGTTGAGGCTCTCTTGGCTCAGGCAGAGTAAGACTTTCTGTGGCGGATATCTTGTAACTTGAACTGCTCAGTGTGTACTAACACTTAATGGGAAGCTGTATCCAGTATATTATAACAAATAGACAAGACGTTAAAACTGAATCTCAACTGAGTAGATTTATTAACCATTTGAAGTTCTATACAACAATAGATTTCCTGTGCGTGCGTGTGGCAGATTCATAATTAGTATAAGAGTGCTTGTTGTGTTTCCAGTTGAGCATGTGCAGATTATTCTATCTAGCACATACTTCATAACTTTGTTGTGAAGCCTTAAGTGGGAAACCCTGCTATTAGACAGCAATACAAAAGACCGTTACAGGGTACCAATTCAGAATTAATTTTTAAAATCCATTTGTACAGTTTTCCTGAAAAAATTACATTTAGTAGAAATGGCAATGGATAGTCGTGAGCCAGAGGTTACTAATGTGAAAAAACTATTTGTTACTTTGAATCAAGAACTTGTGGCAGAGCTGAAATGGAAGGGGTCACCAACAGACGATGAAGGTTATGAATCTGCCCTTAGAGAGTTGTCTGGAAGAATCGATGCGCATATGCAGAAGAAATCTGTTGAGATCAATTATGTCAAAATTAACAATGCCGGTTCAAGTCATGAAGATATTCTCTCAGAATATAAGAAAGCTGGAGATCAAGTTCCAGCAACTCTTGAAACACTGGTGGCTATGAAGTGTTTTCTGAATGCCAAAGTTCACTGTAGTACCTATTATAGTAAGCCTAAAGTTGAGGAGGCTGGTGACAAACTTCCTGTGAAAACACGTCCACTTTTACGTGCTGCTCCAGCTCCACAACATGCTTTTGATACATTTTCTAACTCTATTCGTGATAATGAGAGCCATTACAAATTTCGTGGAAGCTATTGAAACTATACTTTGAACATGGAATAGCACATGATGTAGCTTTATCAGTTATATGTTATGGGCACATGTTAACTGCATCAGAAATTGATCTGCTGTTTGTTCTTTGGAGTATTTTTTGTGCTATTATTGTTATTGTTATTTGCAGTTTTGTATGGAGTTTTTGTATATGAAATGTTGCACGCATCTCTTAGCAGTGGTTGCATACCTCCACACATCCTTGGAATGGGGGTGGGGGGGAACTTGGTCTTAGAAAATAGTGTTAATTTGAAAAACTAGTCATTGAGGTATTAGCGTGTGTTAGTTAATTTAAGTTTCTATTGTTATTGTAAACGTCTTATCTTTTATTTCAAAACATAGCTTTATATATCATTGTGATACATTTTCAATACTATTGGAGTGAGTTAGAGAATTGTTCAGTTTATGTTGCAAGTTCTGCTCGTCTTTGCCCATTCACCGAGAATACCACTGTGAAGAGTCAGCCATCACTCTGTGCATTTCACCGAAGCTTTTCTTATCGGCAAATTTTTTAGAACTGGTTGTCAGTTGCCATGGTCTTAAATCATCTTGAACCACACAGCTATCGATATTATCTTGGCCAGCTTCTTCAACGTTCTTTGCAGGAAGAGCTGTTAGCAATCCCTCTTCCCGTGGAGTCAAAGTGCCGCTGTTAAGGAGCTTTATAAAAACCGTGATGGCTTTCACTCTTTCCGGGCTCATCCATGAATTTAGGATACACTTGTACATATAGTCCAAGTTATTAGTTGAACCATCGCTTATTTTGTCATAAACATCTCGAAGAAGCATTTTCTTTAGACATTGGTCTTGATCTTGGGCATGTGTCCTCATAGTCTCTAATATAGTCCCCATTTTCTCAATGATGTCTTCAAGGAGAGGTGTGCTATCCACTTCTGGTAGAGGGATCTTCTGGTGTTGCGGTCGAGATTCATTTAACTGGCATACCAGCTGTCTCATTGTTGCATAACATGCGAGTAGTTTATCCTTGTCTGGACCAGTTTTATCAGCCATTGTGGTTGAATGCTGTTTTGTATACGAGAGAAAAAAAGGGAAATAACTGGTCGTTAGTGTGTAACCTAAATTCTTTTATTAAGAAACCATTTACTACAAGGCCTATGTCAGAGGGTATTTTAATTGTTTTTGTTTTTTAATGCAATGGATGACTACAGGATTATGTTAATACTTGTTGTCTCTGTAGTAAATAAGTGGATATGCTGACAGAAAATACACTATTTAATTCAGCGAAGCGAGCGGAGCTGACTCTCTAATGAGTTCGCGATATATATTTCAGCGAAGCGAGCGAAGCGAGCGGAGCTGACTCTCTAATGAGTTCGCGATATATATATATATTTAGGTCTAGAAATTGTTTTTGTTCTTGCGTGGGCGTACGTGTGTACCCTTTCTCCTACGCGCTTGCGCGGGCCGGGTAACCTTCTTAGCAACATTTTGTTTTGTTTACTCGCCGTACGAAGTAGCGATGCGCAGTAGACAAAATGTTAGAAACGCTCGGTCAAGAGCTTTGAGGGCGTTAGAAACTCCTGAAGAAAAATTAGTAAGGAGAGCGATAAGTAATGAAAAAGACAGGGCAAGGAGGAGGAGAGCTAAAATGAAACAGAAACAGGTAGCAAAGTAAAGAATCTGACAGTATTTTGTAGCCACACCAAGCATGCATGGAATAGCTGCAATTACAGGGAACATGCATCGCTCGCTTCGCTATTTTGTGCTATTAGAACACATCACTAGTTAGGTCTAGAAATTGTTTTTGTTCTTGCGTGGGCGTACGTGTGTACCCTTTCTCCTACGCGCTTGCGCGGGCTGGGTAACCTTCTTAGCAACATTTTGTTTTGTTTACCCGCCGTACGAAATAGCGATGCCCAGTAGACAAAATGTTAGAAACGCTCGGTCAAGAGCTTTGACGGCGTTAGAAACTCCTGAAGAAAAATTAGTAAGGAGAGCGATAAGAAATGAAAAAGACAGGGCAAGGAGGAGGAGAGCTACAGGTAGCAAAGTAAAGAATCTGACAGTATTTTGTAGCCACACCAAGCATGCATGGAATAGCTGCAATTACAGGGAACATGCATCGCTCGCTTCGCTATTTTGTGCTATTAGAGCACATCACTAGTTAGCTGGTGGTTTACTACATTTTTTCCTAAGTCTTTTGTTTGACTGGCTCAATAATTGTTAGTTCCAAGCCAAGTTATGTTATGAGCAGTGGTGGGGGGTTCCACCAAATTTTCATCACTCTCTTCCCTTCCTCCCTTCCTCCCTCCCCCCCCCCCCCCCCCCAAATTTTTGTCTGGATAGGATCACTACAAAGTATTCAACATTACCTTGAGTAGAAAATCCATTGTCCATTGATTCTGGATTGCTTTGAAGTTTATTGTCTAGAAGAAATGAATTGTGGGTTCCATCCTTTACAACACGGAACTGTGGAGTATAGTATGCTAAGGTCTCCTATTGAGCAGTAGGTGTTCAGACAATAGATGGTTGAGTGGGACAGTGGGCCTTCTTCCTTCTGTGGTGTTTCAGATAAACTATACAGTGACGGGATGGATGTCATGGTGTAAATTACTATGAAATAAGTTTTGTTGTGGTTTCTTTGTGTGTGTGTAGATTGTGTTAGAAAATACTAGTGTATTGTTTTGTTTTTAAATATTTATGGAATGTGTTTTTGTTATAGTTTCTTTTTTTCTTTTTTGTGTTTGTAGATTATGTAATAAAATTCCAGTATTCCAAGCACTCTTTGTTGAATAGTATTATATTTATTTTGTGTGCAACATTTTTTGTTAGTTTTTGTTTGTTTTTATTTATATTGGGATTTTTTTTTTTTTTGTTGTTGTTGTTGTTGTTGTTATTTCCTACAAAATAATCAAAACACCCTGTGATGTTCCCTAGGTTCCTGGCTTGTTTGAAGGAGATGAGTTTTCTGCTCTCATGACACAGTGCAAGGAAGGTTCCCAGAGGGAGGGGCTCATGCTGGACTCTTCTGAGGAACTCTACAAGTGGTTTACTCAGCAGGTGAAGATTATATAGCATTCTGAGATGTGGGTGTGGTTAGTCGTTTGCAATGACGAACCTCAGGTGTGACTAGAGTCTCTGATTGATCAGATGACGAGGCAACCCTTGGCTGTGTTTGAGCATGCTTAAAAATAGACCAAATTGTTGGTGTGAAAAAAGCTGCATCACTTACTTGTATGTATGTGTGAGTGTGTGTGTATAGGTTATGTATAACCTTCATGTTGTATTCACAATGAATCCATCCTCTGAGGGTCTCAAGGACAGGGCAGCTACTTCTCCTGCTCTGTTCAACAGATGTGTCCTGAACTGGTTTGGAGACTGGTCCTCCACAGGTGCCCTGTACCAAGTGGGCTTGGAGTTTACCAACAAAATGGACCTGGACAAGTCTGGAGTGAGTCGATATGACCAGGCTAATATTTGTTAGTTTTGTAAATGATATTATTAGGTATGGTTATGATTGAAGTGAATATAAGATGTTCTACTGGTTTAATTTTTTTTATAGTTTTTATTATTTAATTTATGATTACCGTTTCACTGACTGTTTATTCGTCCACATTTGCAGTATCTTTGTCCGGACAACTTCCCTGTGGCGTATCCAGACCTATCCTTGCCTCTGACTCACAGGCAAGCCATCATCAATGCCTTCGTCTTTGTCCACCAGTCCCTGCACAAGGCGAACGAGAAACTGAGCAAGAGAGGAGGCCGCACTATGGCCATTACTCCCAGACACTATCTGGACTTTATCAACCACTATGTAAGGGGTGCATGCTAGCTTGTTCAAACTTTCACTTCAACAGTTTCATTGTTCAGAATTACTTGCAATGTAACTTAGTGCATGCAGTTGTAAAAGGAATTGGGGCATAATTTATTTTTATTTATTTATTTATTTTTAATGTTTTTCAATTTTTCTTTGTAGTAATTTTGCTTGGGCTTTTGTCGCTGTTGCTTTTTATTTAGTGGGTATATTTTGAATATATTTAAACATCCTCCGTCATTAAATCTATTATTCATCTTGTAGGTGAAACTGTACAATGAAAAGAGAAGTGACTTGGAGGAGCAACAATTGCATTTGAATGTAGGACTGCAGAAGATCAGAGAGACTGTAGATCAAGTGGACAAACTGCAGGCTTCTCTGTCAGTCAAGAAGACGGAACTAGAAGAGAAGAACACTCTGGCCAACCAGAAGCTAAAGCAAATGGTATAGTGGTGATCAAGTAGAATTTAAAGTAATAAATGCCGTGTATTTTCTGTTCAATGATGTTGAGATTATTGAAAGCATGATACACACACGTGTATATGATTGATAACCATCAAGTTCTTCTACCTGTGAAAGCTGCATATGGGTGTGCTGTAATACAATTTCATCAATCTGGTTATTTGTTTGTGGTGTCTTGGGAGGGTTTGTCAGAGACCTGACTTCTACCAGCTGCTGCTTCTTGATAGACTTCACAGCTACATGGACAGAAAATGTAATTAACAGCACTGTGGTGACAGTACACTAACACAATAACAAAGACAAAAAACAACAACAACAACAAAAAAAAAATAATAATAATAAACCAAAAAAAAAACAAAAAAACAAAAAAAGAAAACACAAAAAACTATTATACCATTCCTAGCATCATTCACTGCTGGCTCTACTTTAGACAGATCCTCCAACACAACCTTCTTCTTCTCTGCTATGTGTTTGGTCTGCACCTTCAGCTGCTCCTGGATCTCTTGAGAAGCTATTTTCTTGCGCTCTGCTTCTTGCTGATCTTTCACCTATGGTGAAGATGGCTATGGAGAGCATCTGTCTGTTGCTGGGAGATCCCACCAAAGATTGGAGGTCCATCAGAGCCATTATCATGAAGGACAACTTCATCTCCAGTATCATCAACTTTACCACAGAAGATGTCACGTATGTCCTTTTTTTTTTCTTTTTTTTTTTAATTCATATAATTTGAAACTATTCCAATGTGCTTAATTTATTTATGTGATTATTTTGCTGTGTTTAGGCCTGAAGCTCGTGATCGTATGAACAGGGAATTCTTGAGTGATCCGTCGTACAACTATGAGGCAGTGAACAGAGCCAGCAAAGCTTGTGGCCCACTGGTGCTATGGGCTATTGCACAGGTATGTGCAGGGCTGTTTTAACGTAGAGAGTGGGTGTGTGCATGCGTCGTCGGTAGAATGATGATTTCTAACTTCTTTCCCCAACTGATTGTTTCGTTGATGAAGTTTGAAGTTCTGATCTATTCAGTCATAGCATAACATGTATTGATTAGTTTGTGTAGAGAAGAGAATTATTGCTATTTTATATTATTCTTGTATAATGTGTTGCGTTCAGCTGAACTACTCAGATATGCTGACTCGTATCGACCCGCTGCGGTCAGAACTGAAGACTCTGGAGAAGCGTGCGGAGGAGTCGCGTCTGAAAGGAGAAGAAATGATGAAGATAGTGACTGAGCTAGAGGCTAGTATTGCCCGCTACAAGGAGGAGTATGCCGTGCTTATATCAGAGGTCAACATCATCAAGGAGAGTCTGACTACTGTGGAGGCTAAGGTGAGGTGGGAGTGGTGATAGTGAGAGGTGTGAAGTAGAAGCAGTGATAGTGTGAGGTGGGAATAGTGAGAGGTGTGAGGTGGGAGCAGTGATAGTGAGAAGTGGGAGCTGTGATAGTGAAAGTTGTGAGGTGGGAGTGGTGATAGTGAGAGGTGGGAGGAGTTTAGTTAGTGGTAATGGAGTACAGTGATGAACTTATCTTCTTTCCCCAACTGACCCCAAGTGAAGATGAGAAGTTCTGAGCTACTCTGTTCAATTTTATTACAAGGTGGTAGCTTTGATAGTGAGAGGTGTGAGGCGGGAGCAGTGATAGTTAGGCCAGAGCCAATCATGCCTGCATAATTTTGGGCATAATAGGTGTGCCAAAGCATCGAGCATAATGCCAGCATAATAGGTGGTTTTTGAGGATTTTTTTTAAACATCCAAATTCACTATCATTTATGACTCTAATTAATTATTTTCCATTGTTATTGGAGTATTTGATTAGGTATAATAGAAGCATAATAGGTAAATTTGACCAGCATTAGAGCAGAGCATAATAGGTGAAAAATGGAGCATAATTGGCCCAGGCCTAGTGATAGTGTGAGGTGGGAGCAGTGATAGTGAGAGGTGTGAGGTGGGAGTGTTGATAGTGAGAGGTGTGAGGTGGGAGTGGAGTGTTGATAGTGAGAGGTGTTTAGTTAGTGGTAATGGAGTACAGTGATGAACTTATCTTCTTTCCCCAACTGACCCCAAGTGAAGATGAGAAGTTCTGAGCTACTCTGTTCAATTTTATTACAAGTGATTTGTATGCATTAGATGGTATAAATTTGCATTACGGTTGTAGGGTGGTGTGAAGCTTTGTTATGTGGCTTTACAATCTATCAGCCTCGACTTTGTTCCAGCACTTTTATCTCCTTTTCATCATAAGTTATGTCTGACTGATTATTATTTGTTCAGGTTGAGCGTAGCAAGGCACTATTGACCAGTCTGGGAAATGAGCGTACTCGGTGGGAGTCTGGCAGTGAGACGTTCAAGAGTCAGATGGCGACCATCACAGGAGATGTTTTGCTCACGTCTGCCTTCATGGCGTATGGAGGCTACTTCGACCAGCAATTCCGCCACACTCTCTTCTTAACCTGGGCCAACCACATGATGGAGGCGAAAATCACATACAGACACGACCTGGCCAGAGTTGAGGTAATGTGGGGATAAATAAAAAGACATTGTTCGTTAGAGGAAGTAAAGAAAAGCAAAGTAAAAGTTATTTGTTATTGTTGCTTTTTGTAGTTTTTGTATAGTTTGTTTGTTGTTGTTATTTTTTGGTGGTGGTTGTTATAGTTGTTGTTTTTGAACACATATTTAGTCTATTAGAAAGAGACAAGTGCGGGGGTAAAATGATGAGCTCCAACCCCCTACTCATATACTTGATGAAGTTTGAAGTTTTGATTCCCCTGTGTCAACTAACACTTATCATAATAATAAGAACTAATGTAGTTTTATTTATAGTATTTATTTTCCTTTCTTTCCTCGCTAGTATTTGTCGAGTGCTGATGACCGTCTGAAGTGGCAGGCTAATGCCCTGCCTTCTGATGACTTGTGCATAGAGAATGCTATTATGATGAAGCGGTTCAACCGCTATCCCCTCATCATCGACCCATCTGGACAGGCCACAGAGTTCATCATGAATGAATACAGAGATCGCAAAATAACCAAGACAAGGTAAAAGAAAAGGAAAAATAATGAACAGTAATTAAATTTGGGATGGATAAACTGTGGAATGTAGCAATTGCTTATGTTTTGGTGTTGTTGTTGTTGTTTTTGTTTTTTAGTTTTCTGGATGATGCATTCCGTAAAAATTTGGAGAGCGCTCTTCGATTTGGTAATCCTTTGCTGGTTCAGGTATGAATAAGTCGTACTGTATGTTATATCGGATTCTTACTTGTCATTGATTTTATTGGGTTGTTTGTGTGTTTTGTTTTGTTTTTTGTTTTCTGTACTTTTAGGATGTGGAGAGTTATGATCCCATAGTGAATCCGGTTCTTAATCGTGAGGTGCGAAGAACTGGTGGGCGTGTACTGATCACATTGGGTGACCAAGACATTGATCTGTCTCTGTCTTTCACAATTTTCCTGTCTACCAGAGACCCGTCGGTTAGTGATAAAATAAGTCTATTTCTATGTACCTACACTTGTTACTGTTTCAACTGATCATGATTATGTACTTTTCCTCCTCTTGTAATAGGTTGAGTTTCCACCAGATCTGTGCTCTCGTGTGACCTTTGTGAACTTCACAGTGACCCGGGGTTCCCTGCAGAGTCAGTGTTTGAACCGTGTGTTGAAGGCAGAGCGTCCTGATGTAGATGCTAAGAGGTCTGACTTGCTCAAGCTGCAGGGAGAGTTCTTACTGCGCCTGCGCCATCTAGAACAATCTCTACTTCAAGCCCTCAATGATGCCAAAGGACAGCTTTTGGACGATGACAGGTAAAGAAGAGTCCTTCTGTCTCTTGCCTTCTTTCAATTACTACTGTAATACTTGTATTTTTCTGAACCGCAAGTTTAAAAGTCTGGTAATGGTTGTTGTTATTGTCTTGTTGGTGAATTTTGTATGGAGTTGTAGGGCATAGCAGTGCTTATTCTAAAGCTGAATTGGTCAACAGTCAGAACTTGTGTTGTTCAGGACTTTACTCATTTGAAGTGTCAAATCTAACTTTTGTTGATTATTTACTGTACATGGCATGCAATGACGAACATTTGGTGAGACTAGAGTCTCTGATGATTGCCAAATGTACCACCAGGTGACGATAAAACCCTTGGCTGTCTGAGCATGCTCCATGTACATACCTCATTTGACTACTTGTTTGCAATCCGTGCAATATATTGTCAAGTTTAAGTTCATGCTTGGGTGTTGTGTGTAGAATTATAGCACAGCTTGAGAACCTGAAGAAGGAGGCTGCGGAAGTTCAGCACAAAGTTGACGAGACGGACGTTGTGATGGCTGAGGTGGACACTGTTTCCAGACAGTACCTTCCTCTTTCTACAGCCTGTTCTTCTATCTACTTCACTCTGGAATCCCTCAACCAGGTGAACATACTTTTATATTCTAATTATCCATGACACTTGATGTACTTTAAATGATTTCCCCCTGAACTTATTTATTGAGAAACTTGAGGAGTATTATGAGAGATAATTCAATGTTAAGAATGGTGTGTTCCAGCTTGGCAGGACTGGTTTTGCAGGTATTAAATATTCCTTAACCACAATTGGCCTTGTCAGCTAGATTTAAGCGTTTGAGTAATATTATATTATTTTTTATTCTTTCTTTGTACAGGTACACTTCCTGTACCAGTACTCTCTTGTGTTCATGTTGGATATCTTCAGTATTGTACTCAACAACAACCCTCGCCTCAAAGGACTGAAGGAGCCCCAGAAGAGACTTTCTACCATCACAAAGGATTTATTCCAGGTGAACTTAGCATAGTTGTATTAGTTAGCTGGGTTGAGGTGTTTACTTATCTCGCATTCATCGTTTGCATTATCGGTTCTTCTAGTGTACTGTTTGATGTCAGAAATGAATGCAATATCGTATGATGGTGTGGTAACTACCTTCTATAGCCGTATTCCTCTTTGGTAGAGAAGGTTTTAACGCATCACAACATTATAAGCTTGTGATAATAATGCATTTTATTGATAGAGGCTGTCATGGAGTGTTTTATGAATGTGGTACATTTACAAATGTTTTTTCTTGTTGTTGTTGTTATTGTTTGTTAAGATTGTTTACAACCGAGTATCCCGAGGAATGTTGCATGATGATAGGATAGTGTTGTCGGTGCTCCTATCCAGGATTTATCTCAAGGGATTTCCTGAGTGAGTATCTTCATATGTATCCCTGTACAATCCGCTTAATCTTGTACCATGATGTTGTTTGCAGGGAGAGTCTCTATTCCAATGAGTTCAACTTCTTCTTGCGCGGTCGTGAGTCTATGAGGGTGGATGCCAAGGTTCCCCAGATCAAGGGATTCACCAAGACTCAGGTACGATTTTATCGGTTAACTAATTTATTCTATTGTTTTATTTAAATGTAATATATACTTTTTAATTGGCTTGGTTCTGTGTTGTTGTTTTTTGTTTGTTTTTTTGTTTTGTTTTTTGTTTTTTCCCTTAAGTATGACATTGTTTTGTGTTTGTGTTTAGGTTGCCAATATGACCCACCTAGCGAAGCAGCTGCCTGCCTTCTGTGATTTAGTGGAATACGTCACAGACAACAGGCAGTTCATGGAATAGCTGGAGATGGTCAATCCAGAACAGAATGTTCCAGAATGCTGGACCGTCAAGAAAGAACTAAGTATGGGATTGGATTACATGAGTGTTTTACAGGGGCAGGGTATCTTGTGTTGCCCAGTCATTATTAATATGCCAATTAAGTGTGGAGTGTTAGCTTACCACAAAAAGTAATTTCTAGTTATGTATTTGTCCTGCTATCCTTTTTTATTGTAATGTCCATTTCTGCTTCTTCTTTTCTTTTTATGCAGCTAAGGTCGGTAAGGCATTGTACCAGATGCTGGTGATCCAGGCCTTCCGCATGGATCGTCTGCTTGCTATTGCTCACCAATTTGTGGGCACAGTCCTCGGTGATATGTTCCTTCATGAAGCTGAACAGGAACTCAACCTTGCAGCCGTTGTAGACAACGAGGTTGGAAATTGTGTATATTTGTTGTTGTATTTAATCATCAGTGGGTGTGGTTTATGTGCAGGTGAAGTCCAGCACTCCGGTACTGCTATGTTCAGTGACGGGCTACGATGCCAGTGGGCGTGTAGACGATATGGCAGCTCAGAGTGGCAAACAGTGTACTTCAATTGCTATCGGTGAGTTCAGGAGATACTTGTATGTATGATAAAACTGGCGAGTCACAATTCATTAACATTATTGTTTTGTTTTCTATACTAACATAACAACTGTGCTTGGCTTATCAGTTTCTAATGGCTCTTCAGAATTTCTGAAATAGTGTGCATTATTAATACATGTGTGATGATTGTGTTAATTCCAGGTTCCGCGGAGGGTTTCAATCTTGCTGAGAGAGCCATATCATCTGCCTCCAAGTCCGGCCGCTGGGTCCTGCTCAAGAACGTACATCTGGCACCTCAGTGGCTCGTACAGCTGGAGAAGAAGTTACACTCCATAGTACCCCATGCAGACTTCAGACTCTTCCTCACCATGGAGATCAACCCTAAGGTAAGAAAGGATGTTAGGGTGAAGCCACGTTAGGACTGACTTACATTGTATTAATTTCAGATTAGTGCTAGTTTATTAAAATGTTAGTAAATGAAAGGTCTTTGTACTTATTGCTGTGTTCAGGTGCCAGTCAACTTGCTCCGAGCATCTCGTATCTTCACGTTTGAGCCACCTCCAGGTGTAAAGGCTAACCTGATTCGCACCTTCAGTACTGTACCCACTACTCACATGTGCAAGGAGCCTCACGAGCGTGCTCGACTTTACTTCCTACTTGCCTGGCTGCATGCCATGATCCAGGAGAGACTTCACTATTCACCGCTGGGATGGACGAAGAAATACGAGTTCAATGAGTCAGATTTGAGAATGGCGTGCGATACTGTCGACACCTGGCTAGAGAGTGTGTCTCAGGTGGGTAAAGGGTTGTTGCTGTGTCAATGGAGTAGCAGTAGGTGTGCCACATGCAGTGACGAACCTCAGGTGTGACTAGAGTCTCTGATTGATCAGATGACGAGGCAACCCTTAGCTGTGTCTGAGCATGTGTTCACATGATGGTGTTGTTGTTGGTAATTATATTAAATTTAGCCTGCCAAAAGATTACATTAATATTTTGGGGTTGTAGATAATTGAATAATTTTGTTGCAACAGAACTTGTATCAAGAAGGTAGTTTTTTTTGTTTTTTTCCCTCAATTATAAATTGATGCTATAGGTTATCAAGTATGTTTGATCGAACGCGGCTACTATTCAATTCAGTTTGTGTTTTAAGAGTGGCATTAGAGTGGTTGTCCTGCAATTATATAGTGTTTTTAAAGACTTGTCAACATTTACTTCCTTATCAAAATTCAGTTGAGGCTGCAGTGCAATTGTATATGATTTAGTCCCAGTTATTCTTAGAGTGGCTACTATTCAAAAGCAACTATTTACTTCGTGTAAAGTGGGTCTAGAGGCAATTAATCAAAGTAGCCACTTAGTTTCACATTGAGCATATAGGTTTGAGGGTTTAAATGGCATTTTATGTTAGCTATGGAATCAAAGAATGTTAGTTATTACAGCAGAATGAGATGATTTATTTTTTATCTTCACTCTTCTATCTAATCAGTGACATTATTAGCATGCAGTGACGAACCTCAGGTGTGACTAGAGTCTCTGATTGATCAGATGACGAGGCAACCCTTAGCTGTGTCTGAGCATGCTTGGAGACTTGCGATAACTCTAAACATGTTATTATGTATTTACTCAAACTATATTTAAAAGTTATGTCTCTTGCTGCCTGAGCATATTTTACATTGCTTGTGGTGTAGGGTCGTACCAATCTACCGCCTGACAAGGTGCCGTGGAGTGCCATGAGAACTCTCCTGTCCCAGTGCATTTACGGTGGACGTATTGACAATGAATTTGATCAGCGTCTCCTGAATTCTTTTGTCAATCGACTGTTTACGGCCAAGAGCTTTGAGCTGGACTTCCCTCTTGTGAGTAGGATAGATGGCCAGTCTGGGAAGAACATTGTCATGCCGGAGGGAGTCAGGTATGTGAAGATAATGAACACTTGGCTAACCTGAGAGCAATGAAGAACATTTGGTGACTAGAGTCTCTGAATGTGTTCATGTGACGAAAAACCCCTTGGCTGTCTGAGCTCTCTCTGCTGTATTATTGTTGATGTTGTTATTATTGTAGTTGTTGTTATTATTGTAGTTGTTATTATTATTGTAGTTGTTTAAGGGTTTTGTATTTATCATGGTGTGTGGTATTATTTATAATTCTAGACGGGAGCAATTTTTGCAGTGGATAGAGAAACTGGCTGATACACAAACTCCATCTTGGCTGGGGCTTCCTAACAACGCTGAAATGGTCCTTCTCACTAACAAAGGTAGGATTAGTATTTGTCCTTTAAAAATGGGATGGAACATTGATTGATATTTCATGTCATTTCCCCTTCAGCTGTGGGTGTGATTGCTCGTCTTCTGAAGATGCAAAGTTTAGGAGATGACGATGAGTATTTTGATTCGGTTTCCACTTCTATATCAGCCACAGTGTAAGCCATTGGTCAGATCTATGTCGGCTAGTTAAGATGTGTAGTGATTAGATGATTACTGATTGGAATTGTCCATTCTTGTATATATATAGTAAGCAATCCAAGGACAGACTTGAGCAAGACGGGCGGCCATCGTGGATGAGGACTCTTTTGGTGACCTCCAGTGACTGGTTGAGTATGATCCCTCAGGTAAGGGTTTATTTTGGTGTGTGATGGTATGTAACCATATTAGATGGGTCTGTCTTTTTCATACAGGATCTAGTAGTGCTGAAACGCACAGCGGAAAACATTAAAGATCCTTTGTTCCGCTTCTTTGAAAGAGAGGTAAATTCATACACAAGTGTTAAATACCATAAAGATGTTTAGCTTGTAATACAAAAGGTAACAGATGAACGAGTGAACTAAACTACATTTTAGGACCTATCACTAGTTTTGATCGTACATTGTCTTCTAATTTTATTATATGACAGAGTTCGCAATTGTTCCTGAAGAAATAATTCTTAGTTTCGTATACCATCGTATTTTAAAGTATTCATGTAGATTTGGTGATGAATTATGCAGGTAAACTCTGGCCATCGGTTGTTGATGACAGTGCGGAGAGACTTGAACGACATTGTGGAAGTATGTCAGGCCAGGAAAAAGCAGACCAACTACATCAGAAGCCTCATCAGTGACCTCACCAAAGGTGAATTCCTTCATTTACTATTTGTTCGTTTTCACAGATTTATTATGATGCCATTGTGACAGGTATTATACCCCAGAGTTGGCATCGCTACACCATTCCTGCTGGGCTGACTGTGATCCAGTGGGTTGCTGACTTCACTGAACGCATCAAGCAGTTGCAATCAATTTCCAAGAGTGTGGCAGATGGAGGCTCTAAAGTTCTTAAGGTTTGTGCTTTGTGGGAACAATAGGTGAAGTACACAAGTTTAAGCTATTGTAGTTGTTGTTTTTTGTTGGTTTTTTTGTTGTTGGTTTTTACATTTTTGTTATTTTTGTTTGTTGTTTAGAACTTGAACATCTGGCTCGGAGGATTGTTCACTACGGAGGCTTACATCACAGCTACTAGGCAGTATGTGGCTCAGGTCAACCACTGGTCTTTGGAGGAGCTATATTTGGATGTGAGTTCACTTGAACATGTATTTCTTCTTAGTTCTCTATTTAATCATTTCTCCCTCCCCCATTAATTAGGTGAAGATTGATACTAAAGGTCCTATCAATGACTGCAGCTTTGGAGTCACAGGTTTGTTAATTCTATCTCCAGTAGTATTCCAGATTCAACAGGTCTTGTTCGATTAGGTCTGAAGTTGCAAGGAGCTATTTGCGCTGCCAATACTCTGTCTCTCTCTGCTACTATTCTGACTGAGATTCCTCTGTCTAGCTTGGAGTGGGTCAGGTAAGAAGACTGTTCAGTGAGCAAGATTTATGGAGAGTAAAGCAACTCTCACATACAATGTATGAGGTTTCTAAATAATACATATAGGTTACTACAGATACATGGTAGCATACATCGATATGGCTGTCGACATGTTGACTTGATTTGATTTGCTGAGGCACACTGCTTGTTAACAATTCCGTTATAAGAAAAAGTTACTGGTTTTACAGTTTTTATTGTCTTGTATTTTGATGCAGGGTTGATCCCAAGAAGATGCATGAGATGGCAATTGGAAAAGTATGTTATCATTTTTTGGTTGTGATTATTGCACTTATGATGGTGTCAACTGTTTGTTTAGGTGACACTTCCTGTATATCTGAACAGCCATCGCGCTGAACTATTGTTCACACTGGACTTCAGGGCTCAAGGTGTTACGGAATCATCTGGACATTCCTATTATGAGAGGGGCGTGGCAATACTATGCTCACCACTGTAGAATCAAGAACTATAAATGAACTTGCTGTTAAAAAAAACTATTGCATTTGATTTTTAGATTTAGTATTTTAGTAGAAATGTAATTATACTTGTTTGATTACTTTTACTTAGACCTAGTGGAGTAATAGATTATAAATTTCTGAGTCTAACCCAAACCACTTCCTCTGCGATTTAAATGTTCAATCAGTTTTGTTTTTTTGCAGTGAACTACGCGCATGCTAATTAAACCTGCCGTAACTATAACAGGAGGCGTTAACGCTGACTCCGTTGAGGCGTATCGCAAAGCAAACGTACTTGCTTTTGATAGTGGGCACGAATCAGAATGTTTTAAACCGGATAGGTGGTCAGTTTGAAAGTGAGGAAAGTTTGTCCTTGAACTCGCGTCCTTCAACTACTAATTATGATCCGTTCAACTTCTGGATCTACTGCAATTAGCCTGTTAGAAACAACTAATGTACATTTGGAACCATTGTATGACAGAAGTCCTAATTCATGTGGCATTGAGGCTGCTGATGAATTTGGCCATAAGTATTATTTGAAGGATATTTCAAGACACGTAGGAGTACATGAAGTTGAAGGCTCATGCAGGGGTGGTAGAGGTGACTCAGAAAAATTAGCCTGTGAAACACTGCAGAAATTGTTTGATGGCCAATACGAGATTAAGTCTGAAGTGACTCTGAAGGATGTGAAAGATGGTGTACCTATCATTTATGCAAATGCGAGGACGAGGTATGATGTCGTTGCTTTTGCTGACGGGACAAATCCCTTTTTATTTTTCGAAATTCAATCATCACCTATGAGAGAAACTTTAGATGCATGTATTTGGAAAGCGTCAGTGTTATTTCGATACTTTAGACTTGTTGACAACAAGTTTGACAAGATAGTAATATTTGCTCTACCCAGTATTACATCAAACAGTTGTATTGTAAAAGTCGAAATGATTTTTCAGAAGTTGCAGTTTCATTATTGTATTAATTGCTATGATCTTGGAGATGGTATCAATGCAATCAAGGAAATAGCGAACGATCAAGTAGTTTCTATTCCACCATTACAGAAAGTAAAGTCACGTTATTTTATGCAACTAACCAAATCTGAAATAAAGGAAATTTGTAAATGTATGGACAAAAGATGTGAGCAAGTTGATTCTCGGTATGCACTACTCATTCACTGTAAGGGAAAGAATTGTATGTATAAAGTGTTGTATATAAAAGAACAAATTAACAACGTAATCTTGTATGAGAGTAGGATAGAGAATGTTGATGTAAGACATGTTATTTCTATTTACATGGAAGGATGGTCCCCTTTGGTATACAAATATTCTAGAGTTTCGTATGGACCTCTTAAAAGAGCAGAAGCTCAAAGTTGTTTACAAGATTTTGTTAGTCAAGTTATGGTTGCTTTGCAAGAATTTCACAAGCTAAAATTAGCACACTATGATATTCGACTACCTAACTTTTGTTTTAACGAAAATTTTGAAGTTGTTATTATTGATGTAGATTTTTCAACTGATATTCGTCTTCGTTTAAGTTCTGCGAGTGCTAGTTGTTTATATTGTATTCCTGATACACTTTTGGACATATTTGAGAATTCGAATCAACCAGGACAAAAAATAGATTACATGCAAGTTGGTTGGATGATTAGATATATCATTGATGATACAACTGTGGAGCATGAGCGAAAGTGGGACAGCCAACAGGATAAAATAAAAGATAACTTGTTCATTCAGAAATTAATAAGAGAGTTCCAGTACGAAGAATCCCTGCTATCACATCTTGATGCTCTGGGTGGATCAAAAACAGTTAGAGACGTGTTACTTGCAAGATCAAGTCAGGGGAAAGCACTACGTAGCGGCGGCACCTACTAGAGTATTAGCTAGGTTTCACCAAGTACAGACTCCAAACTATTTTTCAATCACTTCAAAACATAATTCAAAAATATCATAAACAATGAATAAAACGTCACAAACAAGTTCTTCAGCAGAACTAATTGGACACTTCTGATACCTGCATATTAACTGATTGTGCATTAAACACGCTACTTCACATAGGTGGCAGCATTATTTCTAACTCGTAGTTTGTACCGCATGTGGTACTTTGTTTACCACCTATGTGAAGTAGCGTGTTTAATGCACAATCAGTTAATATGCATGTATCAGAAGTGATACATTGCGTACCACAAGGTGGTATGCAACAGAAACAAAATCACTTCAGCCACACCCTTTGCCGCATCGTGATGCTCGTTAAGCTGATCAGCTAGCTTTTTAGCTTTCTCTTCTATGCTTTTAGCTTGAGCTTCCATTTTCTCTCTTTTCTTCGGTTAAGATGGGAATACTAGAAGGAGTGTAGGCATTTATGTAGGGGGTGGATGCAGCAGTGAAGCACAGAAGTGCAGCTGGTATGTAGGAAATGTTTATCCTAGGTGCACTTTATTCCGCAAGTTTCAGAGTGTGGATATTCCATTGTCAGTGGTAAGCCTTATGGTATACTTTCTCTAATTAAGTCTTCTACGGACGGATTCAATATACTATTAATTATGGTCAATAAGCTTGCCTATGTATGGATAAAGGTATGTAATGGTATGACCTGAAAGCCTTTTTCTGCTACAAACAGAGGGAGCGGAAAGCATGTTACCTTCAGATAATGCATTGCCTTGGTAGTCATGTTTGAAAGTGTTATGTGATAGTGGTAGATGATATTTAATGACAGAGCAATTCACCATGTAAAAGGAGATAAAATAGCCCATCCTTTTCACACTGGAACTCAGAGGTACAAGCATGTGTGAGTATATGTATGTTGAGTATGTTTGTTAAAGAGAGTGTTTGTTTCTAACCTAAACTAGCATTTTTGGTATTGGTGTCTGTGTAGTTGGTTGGGTAAGGGTTGTTGGATATAATGCACATGTGTATGTGTGTTAATATCACTCTTTAAGTTTCGCCAATATAATTATAATCTTTTTGCTCTGCTTAAAAATTGTATTCGCATTGCTTTGATGTGGCTAATTTCTTTGTTACATAATCAATATCACAAAACCAACCAACACCTCAAATGTTTTTTCTTTGTCCTTTTATTTGCTATCTGCTTTCTTGTGCCAAGCTACGAGTCCCTTCACTGTGGTGGCAAAGTCTGGAGTGTCTTTGTCTTCTTCTGGTCCGAGTGCTTTGATGGCCTCGTCCAGTTGGTGTTCGTTCTCCTTGATCCCGGGGTGAGCCTCATCAACGTGACCCTTCTTTGTTACGGAATCGTGTACTGCGTTGACCACCTCAGATTTGTTGATACCCTCAAGCTTCATTTTCAGACGTTGTAGAATATTACTGCTTTTGATTTTCGCAACTATAGCCGTCACTATTGGGCACACGATTAACACAAGACCTTTAGCTACCACTTTAGAAATAGCGAGTGCTTCTTCTATTGTAGTTGTGACATTAGACACCTTGGCATACTGTTCGGGACTCAAGTTTTCCTTTAAGGTTTTGTCTAATTCCAGCACAAAGTCATCAAGGTTCTGGATGAAGGTTACCAATTTTGAAGTGTTTTCTTTCACTGATGCATTCTTGTCCAGCTCTGGTACAGCCAACTTCTTGTCTTCTGGTAGTTTGTCATTGATGACTGTGGCTAGACTTTTAGCAGTTTCATGATGTCCCGAAACTTGACTGGTTAACTGTTTCACTTTATCTGTTATGCCCATTCCAAAGTCTATTAGCTACTACTTGAGCTGGAAATTTTCTGTCAAGTTTAGACCAAGATCTAAAGGCTAAGGCTTTAAGGTTCCGGTATAGAGTGACCTCATTAATTATTCATAAAATGTATATGCACTTTTTATATCTTTGATATTGACTGGTATGGATATCATTGTTATTAATCACAATAAAACTTACAGCAGATTATACTCATATAGTTTAAACTCCTAACAGTCACTTGTAAGGTATCATAAATGAGTACAAACAGTAAAGGTCAAGTCGGCAAATAGGGACCAAAGCAGCACTTTCAGGCCTGTTCTTCGTCCAGCTCCCGGTAAGTCTTCATGTTTGCAAGGGCTATACTGAAAAATGAAAGCTCAATAACCTAAACAGCGAGCAAAATTCACGAAATAGTGACGCCGCGGCCGCCATTCCCAGTTAGTCTCGCGTAGCCAGACCCTTTACCAATCGCTACGCGGGAAAAGGGTCTGGTAAACTGACATAGAGCAGTTTGTTCAGTTCCCCTCGCTAATTGGGGAGACCGCAAACAATAGGTGACGTAATATCCTGTGAAGTAAGACTGCTCAAACTTTTGCGCGTGTAGTATTTCTGTGCGCACAACTCTCCAACAGCCGTGTCAAAACTCTTCCTTTAGGTGATGCCATTAGTTTAAGCAGTGACTTGGCCTAGCTTTTTTAAGATATCTGGAGTTGGAAGTTTCGCTTAGTTGTTGCTTTGTGCACAGGCCATTGTATATGCCATGGTACCTTAGGTTTTTGGCTTAGTGAATAATGCTAGCCAAGAATCAGTATCAAAGTGCCATTAATTTTTAACCGGCAGCATTTCCCAGCATAGCTTTGCACAAGTAACGGCAATACAGAACGAACTCTGCCTACTGATCTGAACAATTCACGCGCCTGAAAATATTTAACGATTTACACCCACACTAATTGAACCACAGTTAACCACTTGCTGACTAAGCAAGAACAAACTGCTCTATGTCAGTTTACCAGACCCTTTTCCCGCGCAGCGATTGGTAAAGGGTCTGGCTACGCGAGACTAATTCCCAGTAGTCACCGAGACAAAGTCACCCCTACCTCGAATAATCTGCTTTTTCTTTTAATAAAATTTCAGTATAGCCCTGCCCCTTGTTTCATATAAATAGAATACACTACTCACAGCGCACATATCGTGCTTAATTCCGGTAGCGCTGCCGACTTCCATGAGTCTCAGCAATCCCTCCATTTTGTAGTGCATGCCACCGCAGGCCCGCCAAATCGCCCACGCATCAGCTGTATGGTCAGCGAGAAGCGCGCCAAGTACGGCTTCCTATATATCCAGTTCAGTTACTGTCCAGGATGGCTAACAAGAAGAACAGGAATAATAAAAGGAGAAGTACTCACAGACATGTTTTCAAGAAAAGATCTCTTCCACCATGCCTTGTGAAGAAAAAGAAAAATGAGAAACCAAGTAATGTCCCTCTAGAAGGTAATAGTAGCAGAATCATCAACCTGGACAAGCTCTGTGAGTATACTGAGCAGTTAAATGCACATTCCTCACACTGCAATGGCTCTGTTAGACTAGTTGGTGAAACTAGAAATGGCTTGGCATCCATTCTGAAGGGTCAGTGTGAAAAGTGTAATCACACCATCACTTTCCAGACCTCAAAGAAGGTGAGGGGACCTCGTGGCTATAGTAGGTGGGAATGCAACTTAGCTGCTGTGTGGGGGCAAATGTCGACTGGTCAAGGTCATAGCCAGCTTGAAGAATCTATGAGTGTGCTGGGTGTCCCTGTGATGACTAAGGCAAGTTTCATTTCCACAGAGAAAGACATTGGTGAACAATGGAAGAGAGAGTTGCACCAGTTGATGGTTGAGGCAGGACGAGAGGAAAAACGGCTGGCAGAGGAGAGAGGTGATTACCATGAGGGTGTACCAGCAGTTACTGTGATAGTGGATGGTGGATGGTCCAAACGTTCCCACAAACATTCGTACAACGCGAAATCGGGCGTAGGGATTATAATTGGAAAAGAAACTGGAAAGCTTTTACACATAGGGGTAAGAAACAAGTACTGCCATGCCTGTGCCACTGGTATTTCTCAGAAGGACCACTTATGCTTTAAGAACTGGTCTGCATCATCGTCAGAGATGGAAACTGACATTATCTTGGAGGGCTTTCTGGAGGCTGAGAAGGTGCATGGAATTCGTTACACTAGATTCATTGGTGATGGTGACAGCTCTGTGTATCCTACTCTCCTCCAATGTGTTCCTGTCTGGGGTCATGTGATTGAGAAGCTCGAGTGTGCTAACCATGCATGCAAATGCTATCGCGGTGCACTCGAGCAACTTGTCCACAACAATCCTTCTTACAAGGGAAGTGGAGGACTAACCCTCAAGATCAGAAAGAAATTGGTTAGTGGAGCCAGGTGTGCAATCAGGATGCGAAGCAAGGAGGCTGACACAGCAAAGGCTCTAAAAGCACTCAGAAGAGACCTTGCAAATGGACCATCTCATGTTTTCGGAATCCATACGCATTGTAGCCCTGATTTTTGCACTACAGCTCAGCAGCATCAGCACCAGGACCGAGACAAGTCACAAGAGCACCAGGACCAGCAGCAAGACCACCAGGACCAGCAGCAAGACCACCAGGACCAGCAGGAAGACCACCAGAACCAGCAGCGAGACCACCAGGACCAGCAGCATGAGGTCCAGGACCAAGACCAGCGGCCAGAACAGCGGTTCCAGGACCAGGAACTGGAGCAGCAACAGCAAGATTCTGCTAATGGTGAACTGAAAGATTCTGAGAGTGAAGAGATGTATTTAGAAGGTATGTGATATTTTTGGAAATAAAATTAATACAAACTGAATTAGACTGAACGAAATATTTAGGATCCAATTTAAATAACATCTTGGCATGTCTGGTATCTATGGAAATAAAATTAATACGAACAGTGAATTTGACTAAAAAAATAATGAGGATCTAATTTTAATAAGGCCTTGGCATATCTGACCCATACTTTATGTGAACTCTTGAGATATTGGTATATTATTGTTATTTTAATTTATTTAGTTCGTCATTAACCAATTCATGCATCTAATATTATTTGTACACTGTTTGAAAAAACAACAACAACAACTATAGTCTCCAATTTGTTTTGGAGAGAATGTAATGTGGTGCTAGTGTACATGAGTGCTAGTGGAAAGAGGGAGAGTATCTATAGTTACTGTGTATATATAAATTATTTTGAAGAGAGGAAAGGAGCTATCCCTACTTGGTGTACTATCTTTAATTAAAATCCTTACATTAAACCTTCGATTATAATTAACTGTTTTAAACTATTCAAATCATCAGATTTTTTATTGTTTTTCTAGAACTTTGTGGTGAGCAAGGAAGTTTGTGGCAAGAAACACTTACGGATGATCCTGCCATAGAAAGAGAAATTCGGCAAGGGGGACTCACACCTACCAAAGTGAATGAAAAGATGTTCCACGACATTCAAACTGTACTCAGTCGACCTGTTAGTAAAGCCAAGAAGCTTCTAGGCAACAATACGACAAATCTAGCAGAATGCTGGATGCACATAAGATCAAAATTTGATGGAGGAAAAGTCATCAATCGATCTCAGAGTGGTGCATGGGAGAACAGAAGCATGGGGGCAGGTATGCGTCAAAACCTTGGTGCAGATTGGGGTCCACAGATATGGAAGAACATGACTGACTCTTCTCCCAACAAAGTATATACTGACGTGGCTGGTCATTTAGCTGAAACAGTAAAGAAAGACAGAGAAAGAAAGAACACAGAAGCAGTCAAAGAGAAAAGACGAATGAATAAGTACACCACAACAGATGACACTACTGCAGCTCGCAGCGCATATAATAGACACGATGGTGGTACTTCACCTGATGAAGTAAATGATGACATTCTCCCTGAACAGTTAGAGCAATTGAAGACCGGATTTTACAGAACAAAGGTGGCCATCACTGAACAAGAAGCAAAGGAAATAGAAGCTAGCACAAGAGATCAGGCTGATAGTACACGATGGTTAGTGGAACGAAGGAAGAGGCTGACAGCATCAAAAGTTGGAAGCATCGCAAAGATGAGGAAGAACACGAAAAGAAGCAAGAAAGTCCAAAACTTACTTTACAGCACCTTTAATGGAACTGAGGCGACTAGATATGGGTCAGCAAAAGAGCAGGAGACTATAGATCTCTATGTAGCTCACCAGCAAAAAAATGGCCATCATCAGCTGACCATCAACAAGTGTGGACTTTCCATCTCTCTTAGTAACCCCTGGCTTGCTGCTAGTCCAGATGGTGTTGTAAGTGACCCAAGCAACCCTTCCCAACCATTGGGCTTAGTGGAAGTTAAAAATCCATTCAGTGCAAAAGATAAGACACTGGATGAAGCTTGCAAGACATCTTCATTCTGCCTAGAAAAAAAAGACAATAAAGAATACAAGTTAAAAACTAGACATGATTATTTTTATCAAGTTCAATGTCAGCTGTATTGCACCAATACAGATTGGTGTGATTTTATACTGAGAACAAACAAGGACTTGCACATACAACGCATACAGAGAGACAAAAAGTGGTGGGGTTTACAGATGACAAAGCTTCGGAAATTTTATTTTGAAGCACTTTTACCAGAACTGGCATCTCCTCGATTCAGACGTGGAGGCATCAGAGAACCTATTGACTAAGCATCATTATTGTTTGTGATTATTATTTAACTTGTATTTCACCTCATCAGAACAACAAATTCATTGATCATTGTCTTACACATTCTAATTTACTCTGTATACTTATGGTTCACTGTAACAATCTAACAAATGAATATGACTTAGTCCAGAGCACCAATGGTACTACATAAAGTACTCTGCTGCTAGCAGCAGCAGTGGGTTGACTGATAATTACTTTGTGGTAGACTCAAAGTAGCCTGTGGTTTGTGGGATTAGTACCAGTGTAATGCGTGGGTGTAACTCTATACCGGAACCTTAAATAGGTATTTAGAGCCGACAATTCTGCAGTTATTCTCAGAAATAAGTTGTTGTTTCTCCCAGTGGGATAGGCAAATGACCTCACACTGCTCAACTTCCTGATTTTATGTGATATTATCATTATTGGTGAACATAGCATACCTCATTGCATCTGTTGAGGTTTGTCTAGTGGTCATTCAGGGGTGTTAGCATTAGGCTGGCTTCTGTCAGTTGAGGTTTGGTCATTAAAAAAAATTTCTTTAGTGGCTTCTGGCTGACCTTTGTCTTGTTACAGCACCACACGGGTATGAAGGAATGACTATGACCGACCACCTTATGACTGGACTCCATGGAGCTTATACTAGATCATAACAATTAAGTGCCATTTGAGTATTTTATTTATGGTCAGTACTTCCTCTCCAGCTAGTCCCATCTTTCTTAATATTGAAAGGAATTTCAATAACTCAGGATATAGTCAAAATTTAAATTTTCCAGCTAACTGGTTCCTCAGGGCTCTAGTGTGGTGATGGTTGTGTTACAGCTACCTGAACTGTATCTTTGAAGAGCTACTGCAGCTGCTACACAGGTATTGGTAGGAGTGTGGAGAACCTACCACCTGGGAGCAACACTTAGAAGCAGCTACAAAATTTAACTTTGAGTTAGATCCCTACTGCTGGTATATCATATTTTGGTACTTGCTTATCCACATGAATATCTATGTATCTAGATTCATCCATCTCTCCTTTTGCACAGTAGTGTCTAGCATATTTTCTGTCTTGCTCAATATTAGACCATATATGCATTGCATTCATTAGCATCTTGAGCACTAATTAGAGTGAGTGTCACAAAGTTAGTTGTTGTTTTTTGTTGTTGTTGTTTTTTACAGGATTAATTGGTATTATTTAATTGAAGTTTTAGTTTTCGACTTATTTTGACAGCATTTTTAATTAGCAGTGCATACTCATTTACAGCCTGTTGTTCTAGTATCACTTCCGTAGCTTGTAACTTCTAATTTCTTGTACAGGATTCACTATCAAGGTGTATATGCTTACTTCTGGGGGAAAAAGTGTTGTTACTACCAATAGTTTTAGTTGACTGAAATTATGCCAGTGTCTAGGATTGTTCTCATCTCACTTTTAATACGAATCAGTGTATCACATCACATCTTACTTGTACCTAATAAAAGCATTAACAACCAAATAAAACTAAATGTTCAACTGATACTAAAGAGCCCAGTCTTGACTCCTAACATATTCCTCAGTTCTTTTGCTTGCTTTGGCTCTCGAACCAAGCTATGAGTGGCTGGACTTCAGAGTGGAAATCTTTCCCATCCACTGGCTCCAGTGAAGCTATGACTCGATCCAGCTCAGACTCATTCTCCATGATGCCCGGGTGAGACTCGTCTATGCAGTCTCTCTTGACGTGAGAATCGTGTATCGCGCCGAGCACAGCTGTGCCGTGTATCGCTCCGAATTTCCTCTCCAGAAATTTAAGTGCTTTGCTGTTTTTAATTTTCTTGGCAACAGAAGTAACCACTGGACCCACTATGCCGGCGACGCCCTTTGTGACTGTTTTCACGATAGGAAGTATATCTTCCACTTTGGCTGTGACTTTAGCTACTTTGGCGATATTCTCTGCACTCAAGTGTTCCTTCAGCGAGTTGTCGAGATCTTCTACGAAGTCTTGGGATGGTCTGGGTAAATGTCACAAGCTTGGAGGTATTTTCTTTGACGGAATTTTTCTCGTCTATTTTAGGCATGCCCAGTCTCATGTCTTCAGGGAGGTTATCGTTGATCATTGTCGCTATATTCTTAGCCGTATCGTAGTGCTTGACCACTGTGCTCATAAGCTTCTTTGCTTTTGAAAAGAACCCCATTTTGCAAGTGTTGAAAAAGGTTGTGTAGGTTTTAAAGTGCCAGCTATCGAGTAATGCAGTTTTTTTTTATGCTCACTATTGAGTAGTACAGGTTTTTATACTCTTTGCATTTTCAAATTTTGAATAAAAAAAGTTTTCATTTTTGGACGATGTTGTCAAAGTATCAGCCAGTATGTGTTTAGAGATCAGTTGCTAAAAGCTTCCTCATTTGCAAGAAAATGTGGGAAGAAAAAAGGTGGGTGGATGGAGGGATTAAATTGATAGTTTGTTTGATCTCATCACAAATCCTAAGTGAGAATGATGATGGCAGTTCACATACACACACACACACATTAGCTATTATTTCAACATTGCTATTATAACACCAAACTTGCTCTTATTTTATAGTGTTAGTTTGTTTTATGACTTGTATTAGTATATGTATGTTATTAATTTAACTGCTACATTTTAATGAGCTTTGCTCTGTAGTATTTATTGTTGTTATCATCAATATTATTTTTTTCCCTTCTCTTTTTTCATAGCATGAGGGAGAATGCATACACTTAGCCTGTTGTGATAGCGAAAGATGTGAGACAGTGTGGTATGTTTTTAACAACTGAAGCAGAGTTGTGAGGGAAAAAAAAAGATTCTCTTCAGATTACTACAGAAGGAGGTGTGAATAGGTACAGGTGGAAAATATTAGTGCACTTGAAAATGGCTATGCAGTTTAATCAATTTACTTTTTTATATTACCTATTTTGGTGCACAAGAAAGAGTTGGGATCACACCAGTTTAAAGCATAGTTTTTGGTTTTCTATGTAATAGTAACTCTTTAATTTGTTGAGAGAGATACAAGCAATAAATATTTAAGCTTAATTATCTACCAGTGTACATTCTAATATCACCTCATGACTTGTTTTTTCACTGTGAAGTTCTGTGCCAAGCAACCATTGCCTTCACCATAGTATGGAGGTCAGGCCCGTCACGATCCTCTGGTTCATCAAGCGACTTGATGGCATGGTCCAGTTCGTGCTCATTTTCCTTAATTCCAGGGTGATCCTCGTCTATTTGACCTTTCTTCTTGTGTGAATCGTGGATCGCGTTCACCACAGCAGTAGCATGGACAATACCTAGCTTTCTTTCCAAGGATTTGAGTGCTTTGCTGTTTTTAAGTTGATGCCACTACAGGACCTACCACGGCCACAATTCCCTTGGTGATCGTCTTCACTATGGGTAATATTTGCTCCAGCGTGGCTGTGACTTTAGCTACTTTAGCATAATTCTCTGCACTCAAGTTTTCCTTCAATGAGTCATCCAGATCCTCCACGAAGTCTTGGATGGTCTGGATGAAAGTCACAAGCTTCGAGGTGTTTTCTTTGACAGTTGATTTTTCATCCAATTGAGGCACTCCTATTTTTTGGTCTTCTGGTAGTTTCTCGTTGATTATATCTGCCACGCCTTTTGCAGTTTCATAGTGCTTGTTGACTTGTCCCTCTAACATTTTGGCTTTGTTAAATAACCTCATGTTGGAGTAGGTATCTTGTCAGTTGTACGTGATTTACTTTTGTTTTAGAAGGCAATCTAAGACTCCTTTATAGGGGGAAGTGTTTCATTCAATTTGTTAATGTGTGTTGTCAAATTTGTGTTCAGTGATTATTGTGTGGAGGAACTTCCTCTGCCTTGAACAAAGGTAGACTTAACTGACTCAAGAGTTCGGAATTAGTAGTGATTCGAGATGTGCTCTATCACTAGACACATACAGTTAATAGCAGTGCATCGTCACTCATGGTGCAAGCCCCTTCCTGAAGTTTTTCAGATGGGTTTAAATTTCGGTTATTTCACCGACTAAAACTCTACTTTAATCTACTAAAGAGAACTCATGACAATCATTGTGTGGGTAATATAACAATTCATAATGCATTGACTTATTACAATCATTATATTGTATGAGTCTAATTTGGAGTATTCATTTCAACGTCGTTCATTACTACCTTATTGTCATACATTCTACGAGTGCCTTCATCAAGGTGCGAAGGTCAAACATGTCTCAGTCCTTCAGGTCCTATGACACTATGGCTTCGTCTAATTCATGTTAATCTCTTTGATACTATATATTTGTGTTTGTGTGTGACTTTCATATTTTTTTGTTATTTTCCTCCACCATTCCCTTTACTAAAGTACTATTCATAGACTTGCTATAATCAATTAAACTTAAAGTATATCTTCAATATAAGTTGTTTATTTTGATATAGTGATAATGTAATTGAGTACAAAAATATATACTTTCTCATGCCAAGACAAACTTTGCATGACTATGTGTTCCGTTGCATCTTGAAATATACTTCATCAGAAATCAGGTTGAAACTATTTATGTTTGAAATTAAACTTTAAATTGTATCAGATTTACAACTTGTTTAGTCATATTGATGGCCATGCAGAAATCTTTCTAATTCCTCTATTTCCCTCTCTTCACTGTAGTCTGGGAGATCGTCTACCATTCCGAACCTATCAGTCGAGCGCGCAGCCTGGTGATCCAATTTTCGACTAATAGTAATATCTATAGCTATCAGCACAGTGGCTACCACGTGATCCATTGTAAAACCTCGTATTGAATTAACAGAGAGGTTGCCGTCGTGTAATTGCTGATATATTTTGGGGCTCTTGGTTTCTAAAAGGTCACGAACCTCTTCACGTAGTTGCTGAATATGTGAAATAAATTCCTGGTAGTTGATGGACGTTTGCATTAGCGGTATTGCAACCCTGTCTTTATTTGGTAGTCTTCTGTTAATAGCCCTTATTATGTTCATCAGTCTTGGATGTTGAGGCGCTCTTGGCTCAGGCAGAGTAAGACTTTCTATGGCGGACATCTTGTAACTTGAACTGCTCAGTGTGTACTAACACTTAATGGGAAGCTGTATCCAGAATATAACAAATAGACAAGACGTTAAAACTGAATCTCAACTGAGTAGATTTATTAACCATAGAGGTTATGCAGGAAGTGACGTAGAAGTGACGTTTACTTAGCAACAGTTGCTACGTCGCCATTTTGAGTGGCAAAACATAGAGTGGCGCGCGGCGTATTCTAGGCTAATTGTGTCTTCACCTGGCTTTTCTGCTTATTATTTCTCGTTGGACAAGCTTAAATGCGGTACAGGGAAAGTTATCTAAGCTGGAAGCCTGAAGACCCTTACCTCAGCTAAAAGGAAGGATTTATTGAAGATCCTTGGGATAAATATGGCCTGAAGTAGTATCCTGATATATTTTGGTACCTCATTGAATAGACTAGCTAGTAAGTATACTGGTGAAACTTTGAAAGCTTATAAAAGTCTTGATTCCTACATGTATTTTATGGTTAGGTAGCTAATATTAAGGGTGTAGCAGTATCAGGTTCTGATTCCCACTTAGTAATTTGTTCAGTGCGTCACTCACAAAGGCTTACAGTACCTCCAGCAACTCCTTTGTTCAATGAACTATTTGGATGAACCCTTCATAACAATTGCATTTATTAAACCAATTGAACTGATTGAGACGGGTCTTCTACCTGACCTTGTTGGTAAATGGTTCACCAAGAAGCAACGGTTATTTCAGCACATCTGTCTTCTAGCTTTTCTTCTGATATTGTGACCATGGAAGGTCCCGTTAGATTATTATGGTGCTACCGCAGGAAAGCAGAGTCTGGAAAGATGATCTGCTGTGATAATAGTAACTGCCCAACAAAATGGTTTCATACGACTGTGCCTGAAGATGAAATGGATTCCCAAAGTGAAGTGGCTATGTCCATCCCGTCATCGCATGGGGAAAAAAGTTGAAGTCTAAGTAAACTCTGTTATTGTACAGTTCATTAGCTATGTTTTTTGGAATAATTTTTCCCCCAACCAAATATTATAAATTCACATTTCATTATTTAACATTGTAACAACAAAAAATTGGGAATGGTTTTAATTAAGGTGAAACAACTGATGGACATAAATTACCTAGTGCACAACTTATAATGACTATAGCTATTTTATCTTTTGGACTAGTATACATTCTTTTTCACTGGTCATAATAAAGTTGATTGGTGTTGTTGATTCAAATATAATGTACTATTGACAAAGTAGGCCTATATATGACTCGTTCAACATGAATTAAACTCTGACAGTTGACGAGAAAAATCTACTTCACTTTTTGTCAGCTGTGGTTTTCCACCAGTAAATGGTGGAAGCTTGAAACAGTAGAGACCAGCACTTTCATAAATATTAAAACCTCTATCTGCTAAAACAAGTTCACCTGGAAATCTTCATATCTTCTTTATCTACTCCATTATTTTTATCTTCTTTATCCCTGTGTGTGGTTCACAGTAATTTCACCATTTCCATTATCACAGAGCTGTACCTGGCTTTTGGCAGCTTCTAATCTTGCTGTGTCTTCTCTTCTTCTTTTATTCACTTCAGCACTCCTTTTAAACCGATGCCATCGATAGCTTTCCGTTTTAGAGGGCTTGTAATGTGTGCAAACACTTACGATACGACGACAGGAGACACAAGGGATAGTTACATTAACATCCTGATACAAAATGATCGCTATATAGCCAAGTGTACTCATTAGGTATCGGGTCTTTCCAGCCTACAACCGCTATCTATCTAACACCAGAGCCTTTTTTAAAGCAGTTCGTACAACCAACAGCACAAAAGCTCTTCACTATTGCCACTCAAAATGGCCGCATGTAGGGCGTGTACATTTATTACGTCACTTCCTACATAACCTCTATTTGAAGTTCTATACAACAATAGATTTCCTGTGCGTGCGTGTGGCAGATTCATAATTAGTAGAGTGCTTGTTGTGTTTCCGGTTGAGCATGTGCAGATTATTCTATCTAGCACAATAATACAAGTTAAAAACTAGACATGATTATTTTTATCAAGTTCAATGTCAGCTGTATTGCACCAATACAGATTGGTGTGATTTTATACTGAGAACAAACAAGGACTTGCACATACAACGCATACAGAGAGACAAACAGTGGTGGGGTTTACAGATGACAAAGCTTCGGAAATTTTATTTTGAAGCACTTTTACCAGAACTGGCATCTCCTCGATTCAGACGTGGAGGCATCAGAGAACCTATTGACTAAGCATCATTATTGTTTGTGATTATTATTTAACTTGTATTTCACCTCATCAGAACAACAAATTCATTGATCATTGTCTTACACATTCTAATTTACTCTGTATACTTATGGTTCACTGTAACAATCTAACAAATGAATATGACTTAGTCCAGAGCACCAATGGTACTACATAAAGTACTCTGCTGCTAGCAGCAGCAGTGGGTTGACTGATAATTACTTTGTGGTAGACTCAAAGTAGCCTGTGGTTTGTGGGATTAGTACCAGTGTAATGCGTGGGTGTAACTCTATACCGGAACCTTAAATAGGTATTTAGAGCCGACAATTCTGCAGTTATTCTCAGAAATAAGTTGTTGTTTCTCCCAGTGGGATAGGCAAATGACCTCACACTGCTCAACTTCCTGATTTTATGTGATATTATCATTATTGGTGAACATAGCATACCTCATTGCATCTGTTGAGGTTTGTCTAGTGGTCATTCAGGGGTGTTAGCATTAGGCTGGCTTCTGTCAGTTGAGGTTTGGTCATTAAAAAAAATTTCTTTAGTGGCTTCTGGCTGACCTTTGTCTTGTTACAGCACCACACGGGTATGAAGGAATGACTATGACCGACCACCTTATGACTGGACTCCATGGAGCTTATACTAGATCATAACAATTAAGTGCCATTTGAGTATTTTATTTATGGTCAGTACTTCCTCTCCAGCTAGTCCCATCTTTCTTAATATTGAAAGGAATTTCAATAACTCAGGATATAGTCAAAATTTAAATTTTCCAGCTAACTGGTTCCTCAGGGCTCTAGTGTGGTGATGGTTGTGTTACAGCTACCTGAACTGTATCTTTGAAGAGCTACTGCAGCTGCTACACAGGTATTGGTAGGAGTGTGGAGAACCTACCACCTGGGAGCAACACTTAGAAGCAGCTACAAAATTTAACTTTGAGTTAGATCCCTACTGCTGGTATATCATATTTTGGTACTTGCTTATCCACATGAATATCTATGTATCTAGATTCATCCATCTCTCCTTTTGCACAGTAGTGTCTAGCATATTTTCTGTCTTGCTCAATATTAGACCATATATGCATTGCATTCATTAGCATCTTGAGCACTAATTAGAGTGAGTGTCACAAAGTTAGTTGTTGTTTTTTGTTGTTGTTGTTTTTTACAGGATTAATTGGTATTATTTAATTGAAGTTTTAGTTTTCGACTTATTTTGACAGCATTTTTAATTAGCAGTGCATACTCATTTACAGCCTGTTGTTCTAGTATCACTTCCGTAGCTTGTAACTTCTAATTTCTTGTACAGGATTCACTATCAAGGTGTATATGCTTACTTCTGGGGGAAAAAGTGTTGTTACTACCAATAGTTTTAGTTGACTGAAATTATGCCAGTGTCTAGGATTGTTCTCATCTCACTTTTAATACGAATCAGTGTATCACATCACATCTTACATGTACCTAATAAAAGCATTAACAACCAAATAAAACTAAATGTTCAACTGATACTAAAGAGCCCAGTCTTGACTCCTAACATATTCCTCAGTTCTTTTGCTTGCTTTGGCTCTCGAACCAAGCTATGAGTGGCTGGACTTCAGAGTGGAAATCTTTCCCATCCACTGGCTCCAGTGAAGCTATGACTCGATCCAGCTCAGACTCATTCTCCATGATGCCCGGGTGAGACTCGTCTATGCAGTCTCTCTTGACGTGAGAATCGTGTATCGCGCCGAGCACAGCTGTGCCGTGTATCGCTCCGAATTTCCTCTCCAGAAATTTAAGTGCTTTGCTGTTTTTAATTTTCTTGGCAACAGAAGTAACCACTGGACCCACTATGCCGGCGACGCCCTTTGTGACTGTTTTCACGATAGGAAGTATATCTTCCACTTTGGCTGTGACTTTAGCTACTTTGGCGATATTCTCTGCACTCAAGTGTTCCTTCAGCGAGTTGTCGAGATCTTCTACGAAGTCTTGGGATGGTCTGGGTAAATGTCACAAGCTTGGAGGTATTTTCTTTGACGGAATTTTTCTCGTCTATTTTAGGCATGCCCAGTCTCATGTCTTCAGGGAGGTTATCGTTGATCATTGTCGCTATATTCTTAGCCGTATCGTAGTGCTTGACCACTGTGCTCATAAGCTTCTTTGCTTTTGAAAAGAACCCCATTTTGCAAGTGTTGAAAAAGGTTGTGTAGGTTTTAAAGTGCCAGCTATCGAGTAATGCAGTTTTTTTTTATGCTCACTATTGAGTAGTACAGGTTTTTATACTCTTTGCATTTTCAAATTTTGAATAAAAAAAGTTTTCATTTTTGGACGATGTTGTCAAAGTATCAGCCAGTATGTGTTTAGAGATCAGTTGCTAAAAGCTTCCTCATTTGCAAGAAAATGTGGGAAGAAAAAAGGTGGGTGGATGGAGGGATTAAATTGATAGTTTGTTTGATCTCATCACAAATCCTAAGTGAGAATGATGATGGCAGTTCACATACACACACACACACATTAGCTATTATTTCAACATTGCTATTATAACACCAAACTTGCTCTTATTTTATAGTGTTAGTTTGTTTTATGACTTGTATTAGTATATGTATGTTATTAATTTAACTGCTACATTTTAATGAGCTTTGCTCTGTAGTATTTATTGTTGTTATCATCAATATTATTTTTTTCCCTTCTCTTTTTTCATAGCATGAGGGAGAATGCATACACTTAGCCTGTTGTGATAGCGAAAGATGTGAGACAGTGTGGTATGTTTTTAACAACTGAAGCAGAGTTGTGAGGGAAAAAAAAAGATTCTCTTCAGATTACTACAGAAGGAGGTGTGAATAGGTACAGGTGGAAAATATTAGTGCACTTGAAAATGGCTATGCAGTTTAATCAATTTACTTTTTTATATTACCTATTTTGGTGCACAAGAAAGAGTTGGGATCACACCAGTTTAAAGCATAGTTTTTGGTTTTCTATGTAATAGTAACTCTTTAATTTGTTGAGAGAGATACAAGCAATAAATATTTAAGCTTAATTATCTACCAGTGTACATTCTAATATCACCTCATGACTTGTTTTTTCACTGTGAAGTTCTGTGCCAAGCAACCATTGCCTTCACCATAGTATGGAGGTCAGGCCCGTCACGATCCTCTGGTTCATCAAGCGACTTGATGGCATGGTCCAGTTCGTGCTCATTTTCCTTAATTCCAGGGTGATCCTCGTCTATTTGACCTTTCTTCTTGTGTGAATCGTGGATCGCGTTCACCACAGCAGTAGCATGGACAATACCTAGCTTTCTTTCCAAGGATTTGAGTGCTTTGCTGTTTTTAAGTTGATGCCACTACAGGACCTACCACGGCCACAATTCCCTTGGTGATCGTCTTCACTATGGGTAATATTTGCTCCAGCGTGGCTGTGACTTTAGCTACTTTAGCATAATTCTCTGCACTCAAGTTTTCCTTCAATGAGTCATCCAGATCCTCCACGAAGTCTTGGATGGTCTGGATGAAAGTCACAAGCTTCGAGGTGTTTTCTTTGACAGTTGATTTTTCATCCAATTGAGGCACTCCTATTTTTTGGTCTTCTGGTAGTTTCTCGTTGATTATATCTGCCACGCCTTTTGCAGTTTCATAGTGCTTGTTGACTTGTCCCTCTAACATTTTGCCTTAATTTTGCCCTATATGCATTTTCTGGGGGTCTGGAGGCCTCAGAAGTATCACCAAATGAATGAGCACCCCTAATTTGGTTGGAATTAACACTTCAACTGTTTTATAACTATCAAAATTAAGCGCACTTGAACATTAAGCTGGGTAAACTGGCGGCCATCTTGAATTTGACCTCTCCCGGTCTTCAGAGGTCAAATTCAACTTCCCTCCACATCTGAAAATAAACCTTATGGTATGTACTAACCATGCTAGAAATTTCATGCTTTAATCAAAAAGTGCACGATGTAGTGAAATTTTGGAGCTAACCCACTGTACTAAAATGGCAATGGATAGTCGTGAGCCAGAGGTTACTAATGTGAAAAAACTATTTGTTACTTTGAATCAAGAACTTGTGGCAGAGCTGAAATGGAAGGGGTCACCAACAGACGATGAAGGTTATGAATCTGCCCTTAGAGAGTTGTCTGGAAGAATCGATGCGCATATGCAGAAGAAATCTGTTGAGATCAATTATGTCAAAATTAACAATGCCGGTTCAAGTCATGAAGATATTCTCTCAGAATATAAGAAAGCTGGAGATCAAGTTCCAGCAACTCTTGAAACACTGGTGGCTATGAAGTGTTTTCTGAATGCCAAAGTTCACTGTAGTACCTATTATAGTAAGCCTAAAGTTGAGGAGGCTGGTGACAAACTTCCTGTGAAAACACGTCCACTTTTACGTGCTGCTCCAGCTCCACAACATGCTTTTGATACATTTTCTAACTCTATTCGTGATAATGAGAGCCATTACAAATTTCGTGGAAGCTATTGAAACTATACTTTGAACATGGAATAGCACATGATGTAGCTTTATCAGTTATATGTTATGGGCACATGTTAACTGCATCAGAAATTGATCTGCTGTTTGTTCTTTGGAGTATTTTTTGTGCTATTATTGTTATTGTTATTTGCAGTTTTGTATGGAGTTTTTGTATATGAAATGTTGCACGCATCTCTTAGCAGTGGTTGCATACCTCCACACATCCTTGGAATGGGGGTGGGGGGGAACTTGGTCTTAGAAAATAGTGTTAATTTGAAAAACTAGTCATTGAGGTATTAGCGTGTGTTAGTTAATTTAAGTTTCTATTGTTATTGTAAACGTCTTATCTTTTATTTCAAAACATAGCTTTATATATCATTGTGATACATTTTCAATACTATTGGAGTGAGTTAGAGAATTGTTCAGTTTATGTTGCAAGTTCTGCTCGTCTTTGCCCATTCACCGAGAATACCACTGTGAAGAGTCAGCCATCACTCTGTGCATTTCACCGAAGCTTTTCTTATCGGCAAATTTTTTAGAACTGGTTGTCAGTTGCCATGGTCTTAAATCATCTTGAACCACACAGCTATCGATATTATCTTGGCCAGCTTCTTCAACGTTCTTTGCAGGAAGAGCTGTTAGCAATCCCTCTTCCCGTGGAGTCAAAGTGCCGCTGTTAAGGAGCTTTATAAAAACCGTGATGGCTTTCACTCTTTCCGGGCTCATTTTCTGCCAGCATATCCACTTATTTACTACAGAGACGACAAGTATTAGCATAATCCTGTAGTCATCCATTGCATTAAAAAACAAAAACAAAAAGCAATTAAAATACCCTCTGACGTAGGCCTTGTAGTAAATGTAATAAAATTCCAGTATTCCAAGCACTCTTTGTTGAATAGTATTACATTTATTTTGTGTGCAACATTTTTTGTTTGTTTTTGTTTGTTTTTATTTATATTGGGATTTTTTGTTGTTGTTGTTGTTGTTGTTGTTGTTCTTTCCTACAAAATAATCAAAACACCCTGTGATATTCCCTAGGTTCCCGGCTTGTTTGAAGGTGATGAGTTTTCTGCTCTCATGACACAGTGCAAGGAAGGTTCCCAGAGGGAGGGGCTCATGCTGGACTCTTCTGAGGAACTCTACAAGTGGTTTACTCAGCAGGTGAAGATTATATAGCATTCTGAGATGTGGGTGTGGTTAGCCGTTTGCAATGACGAACCTTAGGTGTGACTAGAGTCTCTGATTGATCAGATGACGAGGCAACCCTTAGCTGTGTCTGAGCATGCTTAAAAATAGACCAAATTGTTGGTGTGAAAAAAGCTGCATCACTTACTTGTATGTATGTGTGTGTGTGTGTGTGTATATATAGGTTATGTATAACCTTCATGTTGTATTCACAATGAATCCATCCTCTGAGGGTCTCTAGGACAGGGCAGCTACTTCTCCTGCTCTGTTCAACAGATGTGTCCTGAACTGGTTTGGAGACTGGTCCACAGGTGCCCTATACCAAGTGGGCTTGGAGTTTACCAACAAAATGGACCTGGACAAGTCTGGAGTGAGTTGATATGACCAGGCTAATATTTGTTAGTTTTGTAAATGATATTATTAGGTAGGGTTACGATTGAAGTGAATATAAGATGTTCTACTGGTTTAATTTTTTTTATAGTTTTTATTATTTAATTTATGATTACCGTTTCACTGACTGTTTATTCGTCCACATTTGCAGTATCTTTGTCCGGACAACTTCCCTGTGGCGTATCCAGACCTATCCTTGCCTCTGACTCACAGGCAAGCCATCATCAATGCATTCGTCTTTGTCCACCAGCCTGCACAAGGCGAACGAGAAACTGAGCAAGAGAGGAGGCCGCACTATGGCCATTACTCCCAGACACTATCTGGACTTTATCAACCACTATGTAAGGGGTGCATGCTAGCTTGTTCAAACTTTCACTTCAACAGTTTCATTGTTCAGAATTACTTGCTATGTAACTTATTGCATGCAGTTGTAAAAGGAATTGGGGCATAATTTATTTTTATTTATTTATTTTTAATGTTTTTCAGTTTTTCTTTGTAGTAATTTTGCTTGGGCTTTTGTCGCTGTTGCTTTTTATTTAGTGGGTATATTTTGAATATATTTAAACATCCTCCGTCATTAAATCTATTATTCATCTTGTAGGTGAAACTGTACAATGAAAAGAGAAGTGACTTGGAGGAGCAACAATTGCATTTGAATGTAGGACTGCAGAAGATCAGAGAGACTGTAGATCAAGTGGACAAACTGCAGGCTTCTCTGTCAGTCAAGAAGACGGAACTAGAAGAGAAGAACACTCTGGCCAACCAGAAGCTAAAGCAAATGGTATAGTGGTGATCAAGTAGAATTTAAAGTAATACATGCCGTGTATTTTCTGTTCAATGATGTTGAGATTATTGAAAGCATGATACACACACGTGTATATGATTGATAACCATCAAGTTCTTCTACCTGTGAAAGCTGCATATGGGTGTGCTGTAATACAATTTCATCAATCTGGTTATTTGTTTGTGGTGTAGGTGAAAGATCAGCAAGAAGCAGAGCGCAAGAAAATAGCTTCTCAAGAGATCCAGGAGCAGCTGAAGGTGCAGACCAAACACATAGCAGAGAAGAAGAAGGTTGTGTTGGAGGATCTGTCTAAAGTAGAGCCAGCAGTGAATGATGCTAGGAATGGTATAATAGTTTTTTTTGTGTTTTTTTTCTTTCTTTTTTTTTTTTTTTTTTTTTTTTGTTTGTTTTTGTCTTTGTTATTGTGTTAGTGTACTGTCACCACAGTGCTGTTAATTACATTTTCTGTCCATGTAGCTGTGAAGTCTATCAAGAAGCAGCAGCTGGTAGAAGTCAGGTCTCTGACAAACCCTCCCAAGATGGTGAAGATGGCTATGGAGAGCATCTGTCTGTTGCTGGGAGATCCCACCAAAGATTGGAGGTCCATCAGAGCCATTATCATGAAGGACAACTTCATCTCCAGTATCATCAACTTTACCACAGAAGATGTCACGTATGTCCTTTTTTTTTTCTTTTCTTTTTTTTTAATTCATATAATTTGAAACTATTCCAATGTGCAATTTATTTATGTGATTATTTTGCTGTGTTTAGGCCTGAAGCTCGTGATCGTATGAACAGGGAATTCTTGAGTGATCCGTCGTACAACTATGAGGCAGTGAACAGAGCCAGCAAAGCTTGTGGCCCACTGGTGCTATGGGCTATTGCACAGGTATGTGCGGGGCTGTGTTAACGTAGAGAGTGGGTGTGTGCATGCGTCGTCGGTAGAATGATGATTTCTAACTTCTTTCCCCAACTGATTGTTTCGTTGATGAAGTTTGAAGTTCTGATCTATTCAGTCATAGCATAACATGTATTGATTAGTTTGTGTAGAGAAGAGAATTATTGCTATTTTATATTATTCTTGTATAATGTGTTGCGTTTAGCTGAACTACTCAGATATGCTGACTCATATCGACCCGCTGCGGTCAGAACTGAAGACTCTGGAGAAGCGTGCGGTGGAGTCGCGTCTGAAAGGAGAAGAAATGATGAAGATAGTGACTGAGCTAGAGGCTAGTATTGCCCGCTACAAGGAGGAGTATGCCGTGCTTATATCAGAGGTCAACATCATCAAGGAGAGTCTGACTACTGTGGAGGCTAAGGTGAGGTGGGAGTGGTGATAGTGAGAGGTGTGAAGTAGAAGCAGTGATAGTGTGAGGTGGGAATAGTGAGAGGTGTCAGGTGGGAGCAGTGATAGTGAGAGGTGTGAGGTGGGAGTGGAGTGTTGATAGTGAGAGGTGTTTAGTTAGTGGTAATGGAGTACAGTGATGAACTTACCTTCTTTCCCCAACTGACCCCAAGTGAAGATGAGAAGTTCTGAGCTACTCTGTTCAATTTTATTACAAGGTGGGTAGCTTTGATAGTGAGAGGTGTGAGGTGGGAGCAGTGATAGTTAGGCCTGAGCCAATTATGCCTGCATAATTTTGGGCATAATAGGTGTGCCAAAGCATCGAGCATAATGCCAGCATAATAGGTGGTTTTTGAGGATTTTTTTGAAACATCCAAGTTCACTATCATTATGACTCTAATTAATAATTTTCCATCGTTATTGGAGTATTTGATTGGGCATAATAGAAGCATAATAGGTAAATTTGACAAGCATTAGAGCAGAGCATAATAGGTGAAAAATGGAGCATAATTGGCCCAGGCCTAGTGATAGTGTGAGGTGGGATCAGTGATAGTGAGAGGTGTGAGGTGGGAGTGTTGATAGTGAGAGGTGTGAGGTGGGAGTGGAGTGTTGATAGTGAGAGGTGTTTAGTTAGTGGTAATGGAGTACAGTGATGAACTTACCTTCTTTCCCCAACTGACCCCAAGTGAAGATGAGAAGTTCTGAGCTACTCTGTTCAATTTTATTACAAGTGATTTGTATGCATTAGATGGTATAAATTTGCATTACGGTTGTAGGGTGGTGTGAAGCTTTGTTATGTGGCTTTAACATCTATCAGCCTCGACTTTGTTCCAGCACTTCTATCTCCTTTTCATCATAATTTATGTCTGACTGATTATTATTTGTTCAGGTTGAGCGTAGCAAGGCACTATTGACCAGTCTGGAAAGTGAGCGTACTCGGTGGGAGTCTGGCAGTGAGACGTTCAAGAGTCAGATGGCGACCATCACAGGAGATGTTTTGCTCACGTCTGCCTTCATGGCGTATGGAGGCTACTTCGACCAGCAATTCCGCCACACTCTCTTCTTAACCCCGGGCCAACCACATGATAGAGGCGAAAATCACAAACAGACACGACCTGGCCAGAGTTGAGGTAATGTGGGGATAAATAGAAAGACATTGTTTGTTAGAGGAAGTAATGAAAAGCAAAGTAAAAGTTATTTGTTATTGTTGCTTTTTTCGTTGTTGTTGTGTTTGTTGTTGTTTTTGTTGTTGTTTTTTTGTTTGTTGTTGTTGCTTCTTTTTTTTTTTTTTTTTTTTTTTGGTGGTGGTTGTAGTTGTTGTTTTTGAACACATATTTAGTCTATTAGAAAGAGACTAGTGCGGGGGTAAAATGATGAGCTCCAACTTCTTTCCCCGACTGGTTACTTGATGAAGTTTGAAGTTCTGATTCCCCTGTGCAAACTAACACTTATCATAATAATAATAAGAACTACATGTAGTTTTATTTATAGTATTTATTTTCCTTTCTTTCCTCGCTAGTATTTGTCGAGTGCTGATGACCGTCTGAAGTGGCAGGCTAATGCCCTGCCTTCTGATGACTTGTGCATAGAGAATGCTATTATGATGAAGCGGTTCAACCGCTATCCCCTCATCATCGACCCATCTGGACAGGCCACAGAGTTCATCATGAATGAATACAGAGATCGCAAAATAACCAAGACAAGGTAAAAGAAAAGGAAAAATAATGAACAGTAATTAAATTTGGGATGGATAAACTGTGGAATGTAGCAATTGCTTATGTTTTGGTGTTGTTGTTGTTGTTTTTGTTTTTTAGTTTTCTGGATGATGCATTCCGTAAAAATTTGGAGAGCGCTCTTCGATTTGGTAATCCTTTGCTGGTTCAGGTATGAATAAGTCGTACTGTATGTTATATCGGATTCTTACTTGTCATTGATTTTATTGGGTTGTTTGTGTGTTTTGTTTTGTTTTTTGTTTTCTGTACTTTTAGGATGTGGAGAGTTATGATCCCATAGTGAATCCGGTTCTTAATCGTGAGGTGCGAAGAACTGGTGGGCGTGTACTGATCACATTGGGTGACCAAGACATTGATCTGTCTCTGTCTTTCACAATTTTCCTGTCTACCAGAGACCCGTCGGTTAGTGATAAAATAAGTCTATTTCTATGTACCTACACTTGTTACTGTTTCAACTGATCATGATTATGTACTTTTCCTCCTCTTGTAATAGGTTGAGTTTCCACCAGATCTGTGCTCTCGTGTGACCTTTGTGAACTTCACAGTGACCCGGGGTTCCCTGCAGAGTCAGTGTTTGAACCGTGTGTTGAAGGCAGAGCGTCCTGATGTAGATGCTAAGAGGTCTGACTTGCTCAAGCTGCAGGGAGAGTTCTTACTGCGCCTGCGCCATCTAGAACAATCTCTACTTCAAGCCCTCAATGATGCCAAAGGACAGCTTTTGGACGATGACAGGTAAAGAAGAGTCCTTCTGTCTCTTGCCTTCTTTCAATTACTACTGTAATACTTGTATTTTTCTGAACCGCAAGTTTAAAAGTCTGGTAATGGTTGTTGTTATTGTCTTGTTGGTGAATTTTGTATGGAGTTGTAGGGCATAGCAGTGCTTATTCTAAAGCTGAATTGGTCAACAGTCAGAACTTGTGTTGTTCAGGACTTTACTCATTTGAAGTGTCAAATCTAACTTTTGTTGATTATTTACTGTACATGGCATGCAATGACGAACATTTGGTGAGACTAGAGTCTCTGATGATTGCCAAATGTACCACCAGGTGACGATAAAACCCTTGGCTGTCTGAGCATGCTCCATGTACATACCTCATTTGACTACTTGTTTGCAATCCGTGCAATATATTGTCAAGTTTAAGTTCATGCTTGGGTGTTGTGTGTAGAATTATAGCACAGCTTGAGAACCTGAAGAAGGAGGCTGCGGAAGTTCAGCACAAAGTTGACGAGACGGACGTTGTGATGGCTGAGGTGGACACTGTTTCCAGACAGTACCTTCCTCTTTCTACAGCCTGTTCTTCTATCTACTTCACTCTGGAATCCCTCAACCAGGTGAACATACTTTTATATTCTAATTATCCATGACACTTGATGTACTTTAAATGATTTCCCCCTGAACTTATTTATTGAGAAACTTGAGGAGTATTATGAGAGATAATTCAATGTTAAGAATGGTGTGTTCCAGCTTGGCAGGACTGGTTTTGCAGGTATTAAATATTCCTTAACCACAATTGGCCTTGTCAGCTAGATTTAAGCGTTTGAGTAATATTATATTATTTTTTATTCTTTCTTTGTACAGGTACACTTCCTGTACCAGTACTCTCTTGTGTTCATGTTGGATATCTTCAGTATTGTACTCAACAACAACCCTCGCCTCAAAGGACTGAAGGAGCCCCAGAAGAGACTTTCTACCATCACAAAGGATTTATTCCAGGTGAACTTAGCATAGTTGTATTAGTTAGCTGGGTTGAGGTGTTTACTTATCTCGCATTCATCGTTTGCATTATCGGTTCTTCTAGTGTACTGTTTGATGTCAGAAATGAATGCAATATCGTATGATGGTGTGGTAACTACCTTCTATAGCCGTATTCCTCTTTGGTAGAGAAGGTTTTAACGCATCACAACATTATAAGCTTGTGATAATAATGCATTTTATTGATAGAGGCTGTCATGGAGTGTTTTATGAATGTGGTACATTTACAAATGTTTTTTCTTGTTGTTGTTGTTATTGTTTGTTAAGATTGTTTACAACCGAGTATCCCGAGGAATGTTGCATGATGATAGGATAGTGTTGTCGGTGCTCCTATCCAGGATTTATCTCAAGGGATTTCCTGAGTGAGTATCTTCATATGTATCCCTGTACAATCCGCTTAATCTTGTACCATGATGTTGTTTGCAGGGAGAGTCTCTATTCCAATGAGTTCAACTTCTTCTTGCGCGGTCGTGAGTCTATGAGGGTGGATGCCAAGGTTCCCCAGATCAAGGGATTCACCAAGACTCAGGTACGATTTTATCGGTTAACTAATTTATTCTATTGTTTTATTTAAATGTAATATATACTTTTTAATTGGCTTGGTTCTGTGTTGTTGTTTTTTGTTTGTTTTTTTGTTTTGTTTTTTGTTTTTTCCCTTAAGTATGACATTGTTTTGTGTTTGTGTTTAGGTTGCCAATATGACCCACCTAGCGAAGCAGCTGCCTGCCTTCTGTGATTTAGTGGAATACGTCACAGACAACAGGCAGTTCATGGAATGGCTGGAGATGGTCAACCCAGAACAGAATGTTCCAGAATGCTGGACCGTCAAGAAAGAACTAAGTATGGGATTGGATTACATGAGTGTTTTACAGGGGCAGGGTATCTTGTATTGCCCAGTCATTATTAATATGCCAATTAAATGTGGAGTGCTAGCTTACCACAAAAAATAATTTCTAGTTATGTATTTGTCCTGCTATCCTTTTTTATTGTAATGTCCATTTCTGCTTCTTCTTTTTCTTTTCTTTTTATGCAGCTAAGGTCGGTAAGGCATTGTACCAGATGCTGGTGATCCAGGCCTTCCGCATGGATCGTCTGCTTGCTATCGCTCACCAATTTGTGGGCACAGTCCTCGGTGATATGTTCCTTCATGAAGCTGAACAGGAACTCAACCTTGCAGCCGTTGTGGACAACGAGGTTGGAAATTGTGTATATTTGTTGTTGTATTTAATCATCAGTGGGTGTGGTTTATGTGCAGGTGAAGTCCAGCACTCCGGTACTGCTATGTTCAGTGACGGGCTACGATGCCAGTGGGCGTGTAGACGATATGGCAGCTCAGAGTGGCAAACAGTGTACTTCAATTGCTATCGGTGAGTTCAGGAGATACTTGTATGTATGATAAAACTGGCGAGTCACAATTCATTAACATTATTGTTTTGTTTTCTATACTAACATAACAACTGTGCTTGGCTTATCAGTTTCTAATGGCTCTTCAGAATTTCTGAAATAGTGTGCATTATTAATACATGTGTGATGATTGTGTTAATTCCAGGTTCCGCGGAGGGTTTCAATCTTGCTGAGAGAGCCATATCATCTGCCTCCAAGTCCGGCCGCTGGGTCCTGCTCAAGAACGTACATCTGGCACCTCAGTGGCTCGTACAGCTGGAGAAGAAGTTACATTCCATAGTACCCCATGCAGACTTCAGACTCTTCCTCACCATGGAGATCAACCCTAAGGTAAGCCACGTTAGGACTGACTTACATTGTATTAATTTCAGATTAGTGCTAGTTTATTAAAATGTTAGTAAATGAAAGGTCTTTGTACTTATTGCTGTGTTCAGGTGCCAGTCAACTTGCTCCGAGCATCTCGTATTTTCACGTTTGAGCCACCTCCAGGTGTAAAGGCTAACCTGATTCGCACCTTCAGTACTGTACCCACTACTCGCATGTGCAAGGAGCCTCACGAGCGTGCTCGACTTTACTTCCTACTTGCCTGGCTGCATGCCATGATCCAGGAGAGACTCCACTATTCACCGTTGGGATGGACGAAGAAATACGAGTTCAACGAGTCAGATTTGAGAATGGCGTGCGATACTGTCGACACCTGGCTAGAGAGTGTGTCTCAGGTGGGTAAAGGGTTGTTGCTGTGTCAATGTAGTAGCAGTAGGTGTGCCACATGCAATGACGAACCTCAGGTGTGACTAGAGTCTCTGATTGATCAGATGACGAGGCAACCCTTAGCAGTGTCTGAGCATGTGTTCACATGATGGTGTTGTTGTTGGTAATTATATTAAATTTAGCCTGCCAAAAGATTACATTAATATTTTGGGGTTGTAGATAATTGGATAATTTTGTTGCAACAGAACTTGTATCAAGAAGGTAGTTTTTTTTGTTTTTTTCCCTCAATTATAAATTGATGCTATAGGTTATCAAGTATGTTTTATCGAACGCGGCTACTATTCAATTCAGTTTGTGTTTTAAGAGTGGCATTAGAGTGGTTGTCCTGCAATTATATAGTGTTTTTAAAAACTTGTCAACATTTACTTCCTTATCAAAATTCAGTTGAGGCTGCAGTGCAATGGTATATGATTTAGTCACAGTTATTCTTAGAGTGGCTACTATTCAAAAGCAACTATTTACTTCGTGTAAAGTGGGTCTAGAGGCAATTAATCAAAGTAGCCACTTAGTTTCACATTGAGCATATAGGTTTGAGGGTTTAAATGGCATTTTATGTTAGCTATGGAATCAAAGAATGTTAGTTATTACAGCAGAATGAGATGATTTATTTTTTATCTTCACTCTTCTATCTAATCAGTGACATTATTAGCATGCAGTGACGAACCTCGGGTGTGACTAGAGTCTCTGATTGATCAGATGACGAGGCAACCCTTAGCTGTGTCTGAGCATGCTTGGAGACTTGCGATAACTCTAAACATGTTATTATGTATTTACTCAAACTATATTTAAAAGTTATGTCTCTTGCTGCCTGAGCATATTTTACATTGCTTGTGGTGTAGGGTCGTACCAATCTGCCGCCTGACAAGGTGCCGTGGAGTGCCATGAGAACTCTCCTGTCCCAGTGCATTTACGGTGGACGTATTGACAATGAATTTGATCAGCGTCTCCTGAATTCTTTTGTCAATCGACTGTTTACGGCCAAGAGCTTTGAGCTGGACTTCCCTCTTGTGAGTAGGATAGATGGCCAGTCTGGGAAGAACATTGTCATGCCGGAGGGAGTCAGGTATGTGAAGATAATGAACACTTGGCTAACCTGAGAGCAATGAAGAACATTTGGTGACTAGAGTCTCTGAATGTGTTCATGTGACGAAAAAACCCTTGGCTGTCTGAGCTCTCTCTGCTGTATTATTGTTGATGTTGTTATTATTGTAGTTGTTGTTATTATTGTAGTTGTTATTATTATTGTAGTTGTTTAAGGGTTTTGTATTTATCATGGTGTGTGGTATTATTTATAATTCTAGACGGGAGCAATTTTTGCAGTGGATAGAGAAACTGGCTGATACACAAACTCCATCTTGGCTGGGGCTTCCTAACAACGCTGAAATGGTCCTTCTCACTAACAAAGGTAGGATTAGTATTTGTCCTTTAAAAATGGGATGGAACATTGATTGATATTTCATGTCATTTCCCCTTCAGCTGTGGGTGTGATTGCTCGTCTTCTGAAGATGCAAAGTTTAGGAGATGACGATGAGTATTTTGATTCGGTTTCCACTTCTATATCAGCCACAGTGTAAGCCATTGGTCAGATCTATGTCGGCTAGTCAAGATGTGTAGTGATTAGATGATTACTGATTGGAATTGTTCATTCTTGTATATATATAGTAAGCAATCCAAGGACAGACTTGAGCAAGACGGGCGGCCATCGTGGATGAGGACTCTTTTGGTGACCTCCAGTGACTGGTTGAGTATGATCCCTCAGGTAAGGGTTTATTTTGGTGTGTGATGATGTGTAACCATATTAGATGTGTCTGTCTTTTTCATACAGGATCTAGTAGTGCTGAAACGCACAGCGGAAAACATTAAAGATCCTTTGTTCCGCTTCTTTGAAAGAGAGGTAAATTCATACACAAGTGTTAAATACCATAAAGATGTTTAGCTTGTAATACAAAAGGTAACAGACGAACGAGTGAACTAAACTACATTTTAGGACCTATCACTAGTTTTGATCGTACATTGTCTTCTAATTTTATTATATGACAGAGTTCGCAATTGTTCCTGAAGAAATAATTCTTGGTTTCGTATACCATCGTATTTTAAAGTATTCATGTAGATTTGGTGATGAATTATGCAGGTAAACTCTGGCCATCGGTTGTTGATGACAGTGCGGAGAGACTTGGGTGACATTGTGGAAGTATGTCAGGCCAGGAAAAAGCAGACCAACTACATCAGAAGCCTCATCAGTGACCTCACCAAAGGTGAATTCCTTCATTTACTATTTGTTCGTTTTCACAGATTTATTATGATGCCATTGTGACAGGTATTATACCCCAGAGTTGGCATCGCTACACCATTCCTGCTGGGCTGACTGTGATCCAGTGGGTGGCTGACTTCACTGAACGCATCAAGCAGTTGCAATCCGTTTCCAAGAGTGTGGCAGATGGAGGCTCTAAAGTTCTTAAGGTTTGTGCTAGTACTTAAGATAATGTGAGTACTTAAGTTTGTGGGAACAATAGGTGAAGTACACAAGTTTTAGCTATTGTTGTTGTTGTTGTTCTTTTTGTTATTGTTGTTGGTTTTTTACATTTTTGTTATTTTTGTTTGTTGTTTAGAACTTGAACATCTGGCTCGGAGGATTGTTCACTACGGAGGCTTACATCACAGCTACTAGGCAGTATGTGGCTCAGGTCAACAACTGGTCTTTGGAGGAGCTTTATTTGGATGTGAGTTCACTTGAACTAGTATTACTTCTTAGTTCTCTATTTAATCATTTCTCCCTCCCCCTTTAATTAGGTGAAGATTGATACTAAAGGTCCTATCAATGACTGCAGCTTTGGAGTCACAGGTTTGTTAATCCTATCTCCAGTAGTATTCCAGATTCAACAGGTCTTGTTCGATTAGGTCTGAAGTTGCAAGGAGCTATTTGCACTGCCAATACTCTGTCTCTCTCTGCCACTATTCTGACTGAGCTTCCTCTGTCTAGCTTGGAGTGGGTCAGGTAAGAAGACTGTTTAGTGAGCAATGTCTGGTAGATTTAAGGAGAGTAAAGCAACTCTCACATACAACGTATGAGGTTTCTAAAATACATATAGGTAACTACAGATACAGTGCTTCCAACTTAAAGAGTGGATTTTTTAAAACTACTGTATAGACCCTCACTACAGTCATTTAACATACACATACCTTTTCTTCATCATCCCAACAATGTTTACAACAGTAAAACTGCCTGTTTAGAGAATGGAAAACGGAGAACAGCACTTTTCTCATTCACTCTAAAACATTTTACGCCATTTTTTTGACGTCAAGATTTTGCGGTAGTTCGTCATTAAACGTAACTAGTTAACGAGCTAAGGTCAAACGGTTATTTCCCCGAGCGGTAAGACGGGACTTTCCCTAACTGCAATCAGCTGTATCGTTCTACTAGCAGCAGTAAACGAAGTCGAAATCAGTGAGAATTGTTGGCTGGTATATTACTAACGTGGAGCTATCCAAGTGGTTGTCTTTTTCAAAAGCTGAAGGAGTTTAACTCCCAAGGCTCCCAGCATTCGGTATTCTGACAACATCAGGGCGATGCAGTTGGAGTCCTACGGGTTGTGCAGCTCCAGACGGAAGCTAAAACGCTGGCCGTGATCGGCAGTAATAGTGCCGTAAAACTTGATACCTAGGGCCTGAGATACAACCGTAGCTAAATCAGCCATACCCGTGTAACAATTAGCGGTAAACTGGCGCCCTTGCACAATTACGCATGCGCTGTTTTGTGACGTCGCGTTTACGTGTACTAAAGGCCCACAACCCGCTCTAAAGGTCATCATTTGATGACCCTTACCGTGCGTAAATTTTTTTTGGTGAAAAACAGCCACAACTCACTCAATTTTCAAGGTATAGCTACCAAAGTTATACATAATAATTTTAAGGCAATTTTACATCATGTGTCAAATTTTAGAGATATACTCAATAAATTCAAAAATCCTGGCTTAAACACTTTTTTTCTTAAAATTTAAAATATTTCGAGATTCAAATTTCGTGTGCCCACAAAATCTGGCTCATATGAAACTTCTGGTATTAAAGTATCAGTATACCAAGTTATAGAGATAAGGAAAAATAATTTCTCTTTTTTCAGTTTAAACACTTCCAAATTCACTGTCTTGAAGCTCCCAGTTCCATCACCTATAACCACAACAATAACCACAAACCCACAAAATTGTTTTGTCTGTATGTTACTATGACATTAATGTATAATAATACAAATTTTTAGCTTTCTATAACACATACTTGAGAAATTATAGCAGAACTAGCAACCTTAACCAAGGCCCTTGGGCTTCAGTGCACTAAATCCACCAGTACCTACAGCTAAAAAATCCACTCTTTAAGCTGGAAGCACTGTACATGGTAGTATACATTGATATGCTGTTGATTTGATTTGATTTGCTGAGGCACACTGCTTGTTAACAATTCTGTTATAAGAAAAAAGTTTCTGGTTTTACAGTTTTTATTGTCTTGTATTTTGATGCAGGGTTGATCCCAAGAAGATGCATGAGATGGCAATTGGAAAAGTATGTTATCATTTTTTGTTGTGATTATTGCACTTATGATGGTGTCAACTGTTTGTTTAGGTGACACTTCCTGTATATCTGAACAGCCATCGCGCTGAACTATTGTTCACACTGGACTTCAAGGCTCAAGGTGTTACGGAGTCATCTGGACATTCCTATTATGAGAGGGGCGTGGCAATACTATGCTCACCACTGTAGAATCAAGAACTATAAATGAACTTGCTGTTAAAAAAACTATTGCATTTGATTTTTAGATTTAGTATTTTAGTAGAAATGTAATTATACTTGTTTGATTACTTTTACTTAGACCTAGTGGAGTAATAGATTATAAATTTCTGAGTCCAACCCAAACCACTTCCTCTGCGATTTAGATGTTCAATCAGTTTTGTATTTTACAGTGAACTACGCGCATGCTAATTAAACCTGCGGTAACTATAACGGGAGGCGCGTTGACGCTGACTTGTTAGTCGATCGTTCTCGTATTGAATGCTTGAGAATTATCACTTTTAAAGGTGATATGGTCATATTTCGATTGTTTTTTCTGTTACTTTCGCTATTAATGTTCACTTTATGAACAGTGATGTATCCCATCTGATACAAGCGTTGGTGCTAAATACAGGTTGGTCATTTTGATTTCTTTTTATTTTGTATTTAAAAAAAAAAAAATATTATCAACAATATCATTGATAACATTAATAAAACTGTACAGCACAATATTCAACTAATTTAAAGCAACAACTTGTTGAAGTAGTAAAGCAAGTGGTTGATGCCCTACCTATTCCACATACCTCAAAGATTGACTTGTATTGTGGAGGACAAAATGTTAAATTATGGTTTCATGTGGCTGCAAGTCTAGATAAAGACAAAGACTTCTTTACAGGGATTTATCCAAATATTGACGATCTCAAATTTTACGTAAATTTAAGCAATTTTCAGATTCCAAGTACAGGACAATATGTATGTAAAGTATCTCTTAATACTTTCACTCACGACAATCTGCTATTATTCAATTTTAGTAAGTGTAGATCAACCAATTCTTTTAATGCTTTTGTCACATAGCCACTTGATGATTTTAGCTGGCAGTCACTTTGATATTACCGACTTTATCAACAGTGATCTAATTAAGTCGATATATTCCACCATGTCAGGAGATTCTGGAATAAACTACAATATCAATTGGACCACCATACTTCTGTGCCATCGAGTACCGCACTTGACGATTCATACCAAACTAATAGTGATTACAAAATTGACGACCTCTTTCCCATTCTCAGTCAAGTTTAAAAATATGTGCTTCACCTGCCAAAGTCAATGTTAATTGATCTAATGAAAAAATCTATGTCAGGAATTACAACTGCTGATTCATCTAATTTACCAGACACCGGTACCCTGGATATAACATTCTTGCAATTACATAGCTTTACCATTACAAATATTAGTATTTATATTTTAGTCAAATAATTAGTTTTGATGTTGTAATAATCATTGTATTAGAATACAAGAAGTCTACCTACAGTAGGGATCCTAGTCTTACCTTGGATAAATCCTTGAAAAAACTCAAAAAGCTCTCTCGACTTTCAAAATGTAAGTTGAATTCAGAATTATATGCTGTAATGCAGTTAGCTTGGAATTGTTGAGCTTCCATCAGTTTATAAGTCACAGGAAATATATGCTGTAATGCAGTGTTAGCTTGGAATTGTTGAGCTTCCATCAGTTTATAAGTCACAGGAAATAATACCTTATGGTTAGCACTGGCAGAAAAAGGTCATTATTAACATTTTGTGTGTTTGTGTTCACTTTTAGATAAGACTACTACCACTTCAGGCAATGAAGCACACACTTTAAAGGAATTCAAAAAGTTGAATAATCCATTTAAAGGTGCTAATTACAAACTATTTGTATTATTTATAGCTATAGTTAAATCACATACAAATATTTATTGAAAATGTACTGACATGTAAATTTATATTTTAAGGTAAAAAACATAATTATAAAGCATCAGTGATATCAAGCAGAAAAGGAGAAGAAGAGTATGTTGAGAACGTCAATAATGATCACAAACTTATTTCAGTTATACTGGCTGCCTCATTGATAGCTTTGGGTATTATATCTCTAACTGGCAGTATTATCACTTTCATGCTTTGTAAGTACATGAAGAAAAGAAAGAGACCTCATAATTATAGAAGCTGGAATACGCAAAAGAATTGATTCATTTCAAAGAGCTCGCCAAGGACCCTCCGGATTACGACTAAAGACAACTAGGTAAGATCATATTTGAATATACTTCCGCTAAAATACATTTTAACTCCATTGGTTTGTTCAGGTTGAGACTCTAGCGTAAAAGTAGCTACTCCTTAATAGTCTAAATGCCAGATGATAAGCAAGTGGTCCCGGGTTCAATCACTGATGACAGTCAAGTTTTCTTAGCTATGTTCCCAGTGAATTTATTACAGGGTCACTCTTATAGTATATATGATCACTTATACCATATGTTAGATGTGATTTATTTACTAGTTGTAATATTTTTTAACCTAGAACTCGACCAGCAAGATCTGCACCTGTATCAACTAATAACCAGATGATAAAAGACACATGCATTGTCATTGAAAATCCTCCACAAGACAGCCGACTTGCAGAGTCTCAAAAAACAAGCAGGAATGTATTGCTGCCAGCTATGAGTCGTACACTCAGTGAACCTGATTTAGCCAACAACCATCACTACTGTGCAATACAAGTATCAGATTCAAGCCCAACTCTTTCCAGTTGTTGTCATTCACCAGATCTGAGCCCAAATCCTACAAGTTCCTGTCATTCATCATATTCCTAATAATTGTCATTCGTCAGACTCAAACCCTATTCTTACTTCTACTTACTGTCAAGCCAGCCCAACTCCTAACAACAACTCTGAAGACACAGATACATCTACATACAGCCATTTATTCAAAGGAATGCAACATAATGCAAAGAGAAAGATTTCTACCAGTGCCGAATTACCCCTTGAAGGAGACAGCCAGAAAACCACTATTATTTTTGTTAAGCCCGCCAAACAAATGTTAGAAGACATTATTAGCTAAAGTTGTCACGATTTGATTGCAATTAAGGTTATGTTATTGAATGATTAAGGGCTTAACAAAACTATGCATTAAATATACAAGGTAAAAGCTGTAGCAATTAATATGAAATGAGCAGAAGTAACGGTGACCACACATATACAACTATGAATAATGATAAGTGTCAAGTCAATACATATTTTTCCACTTTTTGTTAAAATATTCAAATTCATATTTCACACAAAAGCTGACAGTTTCAATGTGGATAATGTACAAGAGAGGACTAAACTGGTGGTCTATAGGTTCCTCTGTAGACAGCTGGTCAGGAATCTTTGAGTTAGTCACTAGGCTATAACCAGCTTGAAGATCTTCAGTTGCTGTAAGCTGATCAGAGTTACTTCGTTAGATGGACTCACAGTAGGAGGATCCAATCACTGGGTCGAGTGTCATTAAAGATAATACAGGATGTACACCACTAATATTCATATATGGAGGCCTTGCCTCAAGTGGCAAAGACATTTGAAATCCAGTCTGGCTCATTAACTGATCAACATGTCATTTCCTAACCTGCCCTGCTGTGTTCACTTCACAGAATACAGACCCTATGCTCCAATATAGCTGTTCAGATTTGGACTCTTGAGGTTGACGACATTTTGTCTATAATACTCTTTTTGTTCCATGATCTGCTTCTCGTGCACATGACTACAGGATGCATGCATGGCACATTACACTCAAACAAGTATGAACTCTCCGCCTCAGTAGCAATGGGTGTAGGAAGCAATTTTAAAGTGTAGAGGCCAATCAAGCTGCCACATTTGCCATGCCTACATTATTGGGTGGAGTTTAAATGATTTAAATGTAATTAATCCAAAAATTGACATATCAGTGAAGTGATGTAAGTGATGAAAGCATGATATATACTAATCAATCATATTCATTAGCTAGTCATACCTTGTCAAGCAAAATGTTTTTAGTTTGACAAAATTTGATGGATATTTTGTTACAGTGAATATACAAAACTGATTTCTCTTAGAACTCACACTAGAGTCATGGATATCAAATTTGACTAGTCCAAAAAATTAGGAAGGAAAAAACAGAATTAACATGCATTACTCACTGAAGAATCCCTTTCTTTCTGGCTCTAATAGCGATGCAGATTGCTCAAACGTCGAAGTCTCGCGAAGCAATACCCTTTACCAATCGCAACGATAGTTGCGACAGGGCCACCTACCCTGAAGATGGAAGACTTGTTACAATCGATTTCTTTGCAAGATCTCAACAAAAGGAGAGTAATACACGGCTTGAGGAACTTATTTTCTTCCCGAAATTCCAGTTAGCTATTAACTATACCTTGGCAACCTACATGCTATTTCCTCAAGTGTCAGCTATTTCTGCTGAATGAGTTCATTCACAACTTACAAGCAATCAATACTAAAGATTTTCTTAGCAATCCTTTTGGGGGGGGGGGGCAATTTTTACAGCTCTGCCGATATACTGAGCGGTCATTTCACCACACTCACTTTTCGTGGATGTTTGGTAAAGCAAGCTCATTTCTCTGCTACTAGTCTTTATGAAACTGGACTTCCATGCAACTCAACTATTTTCAACTGGACTATTGTGCATTCAGGAGAATGGTGACACTTTTGTGTTATTTCAACTTCTTGCTGCCAATTGGCACATCAAACGGTATTACTCATCATATTCAGACTGTTGGCCAACTTGTTTTTCACGCACTCATCATCTGGCACTGGAACGTCTCACTATTACTTGCAATGAATTCGGTCTCATGCTTTAATTGGGAATTATTGTGTCCTTTGTCCAGCAATTGATCCTCCCCATTACATAGAGTCCCAAATAAACTGGTGAGACAGTATTGAGACTATTGGGCACTCGCTGCCACCAGAGTTCCCACAGCCCAACTGACAAAGATTCAGCTTTTGATAAAAGTAAGGCATGCAAGAGCTAGCTAATACACGTGACATAAAACTTAACTTAAATAAGAACATGAAACTCCACCTATCATGACCCACAATGACGCACACGATCTATACTTCCTGCTCTGCAGCGTTTAGTTTGCACTGCAGAGCAGGCACACACACGCACAGCTAATTGACACTCAAACACATGACTTACAAAACTCTCTAAGGGCTGATACAATTAAATGAAAGGCTGATACAATTACATCAAAGGCTGATACAATTAAATGAACAAAATAACATAACATAAACAAGTTCTGAGTTCATGTGGATAGGGCTAGGCTCCACCCACATCTCTTTGCTTCTCTGTCTTCTTCTCTTTATCTCCTTTCGTCTTCTCATCTCTGTCTTTCTCCTTCCTGGGCAGACCCACAACCACATTCTTTGATTTGTTTGAATTTACACGCATTTCTTTTGGGCCAAGGAATGTGCTCATGAGTTCAAACAATTTATCAATGAAAGTTTTCTTGCATGCTCACATAGTGACTAGCTGATCGCAAGTCATTCACTGTGGAACATCTTGAACATCTCTGCTCTGTGTCAGAAAGAATAGATGCACACCAAAACCAATCAATATCTCCAAAATTGTCCTTTGCATACCAAATCTTGACTTCCTTAGCTACTGTCTTGACGCTATTTGTAATTCCTGCAAATCTGGATTGTAAGGTTTGGCATGCCTTTTCTGTGACCACAAACAGGGAAGGACAGTTTGAGTTGCAAGCTATGGTACTGCTCTTTAAGAGGGCGGGGTGGCAACAGCAGGAAGGAGATCCCAATGTGCAGTCTTAAGGCAGCTGAGTGACACTGTATCTTAGTGTCCATTACAGTCAAGTATATAAACTTTGCAGAAGGTTAGAGAACTCTTTAAAGGCCAATTGTTTCTCACTGCATCATGCCTGACAATACAATGTTGGTGAGTGAGGAGCTATTGTCGGCAATGTTTTGTGGTAGTTGGTACAGAGATGTTGCATGTAGTGACTCCTGCATGAAAGCCTTGAGTTGTGAGACATAGTTACAAGAATCAGGTACACCAGAATGAAATAATTCTTCTGTAAGGAAGAGTACAACTGAACAGAGCTTATGTCTTTGAGTGATGAGTGTATGTCGAGTATGGTGCTTCTCTCTGGTGATCCAGACATGGATTCGATTTCAGAGAAGAGTTAAGTTTCCAATAGAGATGATTTGATATTAGGGGATATGCTCTAATTAAGCTACTGAACTAGCTGCCAACCAACTAGCCGAAAATTTTCGCCATCTGCTGTGAGACTAAATCCCAAAAACTCCTACATACACTCCTGTTCGGTGAATTATGCTTCACCCACTTCACATGCCGGTCTTCAGGAGGCTGTAGTGTATTTACAGCCTTTACCCAGGCAATAAAAAATTTGGAGTTGTGGACTTTTGGGTAATAGCTTAAGGGTTAAATAATTAATCCACACTCAGTCAACCATCTCATGGCAAATGCTTTTATATCATTTGGTCACCAATCAATTCTACACTACATCAATGTCCTCAATTACCCTATAATATTTTACCCACAATGTTGAATACTTTACTCTTACTAGTTATTAAGTTAGTACTTTTTGATTACTTCAGATAAATAACTATTTCTATGTATACTTGCCAATAAAATTTAACTTTTGCCATATTCTTACTAGCTACTTGTTTCTATCTTCAATAATGTAAAATATTTCAATTTGATGCATTAGGATATGCTTTATAATGTGGTGAGTGCAAAACACTTAGCTGAATATCTCAAGTATATTTAACTCTTTCTGGTAGTTTATTTATTAGCTTTCGTAGTAGATATAACTATAAATAGTCAAAACGTTTTGACCCGTAGGTCTTCATCAGTTGACAAAAAACACAATACTAAAAATGACAAAAAACCAGTTCAATAAAATGCAAAGACCTTGAGGATGCACTAGTTATAGTGACGCTATAATTGGTTGCCATGTTGGACTTAACTCCAGGCTATTGTCCAAGTTAGAGGTTGATGGCAGGCTTTGGATCACTATTGCCTCAGTAATCCTTCTTCTGGTGTAGTTCTCAACTCTCTCTTTCACTTTGGCCTCCAACCAATTTACTTTATGTACAGCTATACCATTCTTCTCATCATGCCTTTTTACTGCATTTTGGTGTTCCTTTAAACATTTGTCTAGTGTACGTCCTGTTTCCCCTACATATACCATACTGCAGTCCATACACGGGATTTCATAAACTACTCCTTTGATTTTTTATTTTTCTCTGGGTGTTTTTACCTTCATTAGATGTTTCTTGAGGGTTGGTGTTGATGTAAAAACTGTTTTTATGTTCAAGGAACGGCATACATGTTCAATTTTTTCACTAATCCCTTTGACACAATGGCCTGGAGTTAAATCCAACATGGCAACCAATTATAGCGTCACTATAACTAGTGCATCCTCAGGGTCTTTGCATTTTATTGAACTGGTTTTTTGTCATTTTTAGTATTGTGTTTTTTGTCAACTGATGAAGACCTACGGGTCGAAACGTTTAGACTATTTATAGTTATATCTACTACGAAAGCTAATAAATAAACTACCAGAAATTGTATTACGTAGTAATGAACCTATACAGCATCATATTTAACTCTATTAGCAGTCTAGATTGTTTAGTCTTTAAAAGGTATATGGTACGGTTAACAATATTTTTAAGGAAAAACTGTTTACCTTTCAATGCAAAGCTGTTTACCTTTCAATGTATGTTAATGCTCCCTGCTGTTCTTAATGGGTATACCATATGTTACCAAATAAAAGCAACTCAGTAGAGATAAGAGACCTAGGTATGCTTTAATTAACAGTAGTACTGGATTTGTGCTAAACTTCTTGTTAATGTTGGTATTAGACTACCTTTATGTCTTGAGTCTCCTTCAATTCTATAAAACAAACTGCTTGATTATTCATCTAAAACTGTTCCACCAACATGTTGGCTGAATTATTGCCCACTTCATTTAGCTATATGAATTGTTGAGGTGAAGTTTAATGTATACACAATTAGCTATGCCAATTTTTTTTACCATAAAACTTAAAGGCGTTATTATTTTAATTCACAAATAAATTAAACCGGTAGCTACTGCAAAATTTAGTTGGTAATGCTTTACTGGCTTTGTATTACATTTAATTTGTTAGCTACATTAACCATAAACATTACAATATATCAAATTATCAATTAGTATAGCTATATAGTCATCTAGTTGTTTTTTTGTTTAGTTTGTGATCAAGTAGTTAAACCAATTTGTAAAAACATAATGAGTTTCTTATTAGAGTTACTAAGAAAATGGAGCTGCATCCCTACTACTATTCATCTGTGTAGCATTGAGATAACACATAGCTACTTGAGACAAATGAATCACAAATGTCTTGTCTATCAGTTATATTGTGAAGTACATTAGCTACATTATAATAATCTCCACTCATTTATCTTTTTTTTTTTTTAATGTATAGAATGAGTTCACAACAAATCCTTTCAACATTCTGTTATACTTTTCCACTCATTTCAAGATCAACAAATTATTATTGTATTGTTGTGTAGATAGTTGTGTAATGAATTTCATTTACTCTAGTCTAATGTCATGTGAAATGATTTTTATTTTATATCATCTTCACATGATGTGTAAATTGCATACTACCTACCACTACAAATTTCAGATTGAAATCCATGTCTAATGACTTTACTTCTCATTTCCTACCAGAACATTCCTGCATATCTTAGGAACATGAAATACATATGTTGAGCGTGTTAACAAACTGCTATAATTAGACTCCAAAGTAGTAAAGTTTCTACACTTTTTAATGAAATACACATGAGCCCTGGAAAGAATAATGTTTAGACCCATTGGTATTAACTACTTTGAGCACCATGTTAACGCCAACATGATAATATTACAGGATTTACAATTTATTAGTAATAGCTACACCCAAAGTATTATATACGAAGTATTGCAAAGTATTCATTATTATAATATTTATTTTGTATAAACAAAAACAAAGGAACTGAAAGCTAAGCTATATAAGATAAACATAATGCTACTTACAAACCACACATTTTGAAATGAAGAAGTCTGGGACTGAGCACTATAGCAGCTTAAATCAGGAAGGTGACAAGCAATACTTCATTCATCACATTAGCTACACCCTATAGAACACTAATTCATTATAAAACCACTGAAACTCACCGTAATCCCCATCTCTCTCTCTCTCATCATATAGCTCAACTTATTATCTGTTTCTTTGAAATTTTACCTTGTTGATAGACATTGCAATGAAAGTTCTATATCCTGAACTGTTCCATTAGTTGAGCAGGTTTGTTTAGTATATTTGTATTTGTGGGAGTGCCTCAGTCCCTGCACCAAGCAGACACTACTGCCACTCGCTCCTTGATCAAGTCTGCCTCTAGCTAGCTGAGCTAACCCAATCTCACCTTAACCACTGCTGCTCCTGTACTCGGTATTAATTGCTGGAGCTGATCCTTTGAGTTGCTCAACCCCGTCCATCTCCACCCAGCCCCGTCCAATGGTGCTCTGGGGTTGTCCGCTCGGAATAGTAGACAACTATGACAATCAGGAAAAAAAAAAGCATTTTAATAGGGTTGTATACTCAGATCATCTGATAGCAGCTAAATACCTGGGGAACTGAAGACTATACAAAGAATAAAATTTTCTATTTAAAAATTTAACTTCAGGTCTTATTTTGAAGTAGGGATTCAAGATATTCCAACAAAAACCAAAAAAAATTATTATAATAAATAATCCCTGAAATATTGGGATATTGGAAACAGTGAGAGTTAGCTAAATCATAAAAAAAAAAAATTAACGGTATATTCACTATTTATAATACTTATCCCACGCGAGCTAAGGGTGGGTGTGGTTATTGGTTTTTCGAGTTTGTCACGAGGATTACTGTATTTAGGGTGGAGCGGAAGGTAAGAAAAGCAGAACTGTTGGAGTAAAAAAGTATAGCCAGGAGAGTAGCGTAACATAGCTGATACCTTTATTGTTTGTTTATGCTTCGCTGAGACGTTGTCTTCTTTCTGACTGTGACAGAAAAAGTAAGATTAAGATTTAAGTACAGTATATGTATGTATAATTATATATATATATATATATATATCTACAAACATTGTTGGGGTAATAACTTGTTGTTACGCTTAATGAATTCAGTCAATTAGATACTCACTGCCTTCCTTCACTGTTTTTTTTTCAGTGCTGTGTCGAGGTTGAGTTGGCACGACCACAAATGTGGCACGACCACAAATGTGGCAAAAGAGGAATGCACTTTACCCCGATTGGAAACACCCAGTAGCCAATACAAATTGGGCGCTGTAACAATACGCGCGAATCTTATATATATATATTTTGGAGCTTCGATCCTCAATTGTTTTTTTTTGTGCTATAGTTTAAAATGATAGAGCTAGAGACCTACTATCTACAGTAGCACCATTAGGACCTGAATCAGGAAGTTGGAGTCAGTAATAAGTCTTTTTACTAATCTTCTGGAAATATTCAATATAGAGAGCACATGAAATTGGTTAGTAGCCTTTGCAACAAAGTAGCTATTTGTGCATTATTCAAGGATAATAAAAAATGCATTATTACTTACACTGACTAAAGCTTTATTAATGCCTATAAAGTTTACATTAATAAAGATTGGTATAGGAATATTATTCCTATACCATAATTATAAATATAAGGGATCACAACATGATGCAATTGTCATTATTATATCAGTAACAGTTTGCTCTCTAGAAAAGGGATTGTAACACAAACACTACATACTTTAATTGAAGATGTTATTTCATTGTGTCCTTTGAAATGGTCCACAATGGTGTACATGTAGATGTTTATTCAGGACTAGTTTGGCTTCAAACCTGCACCTTAAGATTCTTTTCCAGCCAGCTAAAGGGATTATAACAGTTCAAAGGGATTATAACAGTTTTGGTGGAATGACTGCAAAAGGGTAGTAGCTAATTCTTTCAAGCACAAACTTTTTATACATTAGAATAATATATCCAGTGACCTAGAAGTAGTTATTCCCAGAGTTAGCTAGCCATACAGTTCTGAGTAGGTAGGTAATTATAACCAGCTTTGCTCCGCCAATGAATGTAACAAATGTTGATTAACTGTTTTGTACCTGACCCGTTTCCAATCCTGGTAGAATTTTATTATCAATGGTGAAACCGGAAACCAATTAAGGTCATATGAATGTAGCTCAAACGCGCTAAAACGTCGACACGCGGTTGTAACGCGGTGTGCCAACTTCCGACAGCACTGAAACAGAAGATGCGAAAGTGACGATCAGGAAAAAAATAGCATTATAATAAGGTAGTATACTCAGCTTATCTGGTAGCAGCTAAATGTCTAGTAGTGAGACACTTCAGTATAAAAAATTAATGTGTAGCTAATTATGGTAGGAATTTAAGTTATTCCAATAAAACAAAAAAAAGAAGAAGCTATTATTGAAACTTTGGAAAGGTAGAAGCCATATAAAAAATTAGTAAAACCGGTAGATTCACTATAGTCCTTAACCTACACTGGCTAAAGGAGGGTGTGGTTACAGGTTCTTCGAATATGTCTTTAAGGTGGAGTGGTAGGTAAGAAAAGCGGAACCACCCATTGAAGAAAGTATAGCTGCTAGGTGGGTAGCTAATATAGAGCTATATCCTATATATTCAGTTTATGCTGCCCTGTGGTGCTGTCTGCTCTCTGACCAGGACAAAGAAAAGCAAGTAAGATTAAGAGCAATGTTGAGGTAATATCTTGTCACTCTTAATGTTTTCCTTAATGAATTCAGTCAAATCGATACTCACTCACTCCTTCCATTATTTTTTTTTCAGTAGAGCTGTATACAAATAAGATTGGGATATATATGGGTCCATGCTTGATATTTTCACAATTTTATTTTTGGTACGTGACCAGTGAAATATTGCGCAGTATAGCTGAAACTCATTACCCTAGTAGTTCAACCAGCCTAGCTCACCAGTTTTCCAGGTTTTTGCAGCTTATTCTGGTGAAGCCTACTCAAACAGGTTAGAGGAGCCGCTAAGATATCAGCCTCTACAGCCAACTTTACACCATCAGTGAGTACAAACTACTTCAGTGAAGATATCTGGCATAGAATAAACCACTTATTACACTCTGGCAGAGTAATAAGGCAAGATATTCACTCTTGGCTTTATTTTCACTCCCCTCGTGAAAATAAACTAGTTTGCTCATGAAAAACATTTCCGCCACATCACACTCTGACTCATAGAGTGTGATATATATTTCACGAACAGGGTAATTTACTTTCATGAGCCATAGGTGAGTGACAATAAAGCCTGTCAGTGAAATGTCTTGTCATACCTTGACAGTGGAATAAGTGTTTGTTTAATCTATGTTAGAAATCTTCACCAGGAGTTTGAACTAGGACTGGTAGCTCATGGTTTAAAGTTGACTGTAACACTTTTTCGAGGCTCCCCATACCCTCATCGGATATTTAGCTACAAAAAAAATCAAACAGAAAACTAGTAAGCTAGGCTGGTTGCTATAACTACCATAATATCAAGGGGTAATGCGTTTGTGTAATTCAGCTTGAAAAATAAACAATGTGGATATCTCACGGGTCACATGTACCTAAAGCAATGTAATGTATATTTTAGCATGGAATAAATACTACGACTTCAATTCAATTTGTGTAGGAGTATGTGTACACATTTTTGTAGGCATAGGCAGCGGAGGCTCAACTGTACCTTAATTGGGGGAGGGGGCAAGAATAGCTCGTCTATTTTTGGTCTATATACTAAAGGAAGCTCTTCATTGTATTTAAAGCAAAAAAAAATTCTGAAATAACAAAAATTTATCATAATGAATTATCAGGGAGTGCGCTAGCACTCCCTACGTAGGAATGACGCGGCCGTCCCATTGACCTAATACAACACATTGGCCGCCATATCTCACACCCCGGGTGGCCGAAGGCCACCAAATTTGGTTCAGATAAACTTCAACGCAACTAGAATGCTGTTTCAAATTTTCAAGTCTCTACCTCGAAAAACCACGGAAATATGGTAGTTTGAAAAAGAGCCGTTTTCATCAGGACGTTCCTAATAATAATAATAATAATTTTCATCATCTTCGCAGCGCGTAACTCCGAAACCGTTAGAGATATGAACGTGGAACTTGTACCAACGCGTTCCTTTTCATGGTCTCCAGCGCATCGGCATAGTTACATTCAGTGTTGGTGTGAATTTCACGCCCCAGGGAGCCTCGAAGTCAGTGAAAAATATGCCCAATTTTCACATTTTACCAGATCCAATATATGACACTACGCCACATTTTGGTAGAACTTCTTGGTATCATTCTCTTCGTCTAGTCATTTTGACTACAACCGTCAAGGCCGCCAGAGGTCAAAGGTCAGCATTCACGGCTTACTTCACCAACAATATTATAAGTCTGTACTTTGACCCCTAGAGGGTTCATTGCATATTTCCAGAATGGTAAGGGGTGTGAACCTTGTCAAAGCATCATTGCATGTCAAAAAATAAGGCAAACAAGTGAGGGCAAAAAAATCTGTACCAGATAAAAAGAGGGACGTAGGAATGGAGGGGTTCTATAAACGTCAATCTCACACATACGTTATTGCTAGTGGACTTTGATAACAACCAGTTGAGGCAATAATGTAGGTATGAGATTGACGTTTATAGAACCCTTCCATTCCTACATCCCTCTTTTTATCTGGTACAGATTTTTTTGCCCTCACTTGTATGCAAATGCAGGTGTAGTACATGTGTCCAAGAAAGAATATAGCTGGCTATTAACTAACAGTGAATTGTCCAAAATACTTCTTGCAATCGTCTTTTAGAATGAATAAATTCTCTTGCTATTTCATGAAGATCTAAGCCATCTGTAAATTATTCATGAACACTAAGTAGCATGCAGTTGTTCAGATGCTTTTCAGTCATAGTAGATTGTAAGTAAGTGAAATCTTTTCTTGAAGTAGAAAATGAGCTCTCAACAGTTGCTGAAGTGGGTGGAATAGTTAAAGACTGGCTAAACCATCATGCTGTTGTGATTACTTATACAAACTTATGTAGCCCTTAGCATCGTTCCCCAATTAATAACATAATAAACAAAAGAATGTTAATTTGGAGGGGTGATTCCCCCTGCCCCCCTGTTGAGCCTACCCTGATAGGTATACCCTTCTCTACTAATGCACTTTGGCATATTATGAAGTTCCATGGCAATATTGAGCAACATTGTTGGATGTATTCTCTCTTTTTTGCAGACTTTTTTTAAACAATACATAATTCAAAATATTTGTTTGCCACTGAGAATCGGAACCCAAGACTGCTTGCTTCACCCACAAGTTCTCTGCTACTTAGATACAAAACCAACCGGCTAACAGACACTTCAAGTCTTGCTCTCAACTGACCAACGGAAATTTTCTTTCTTTTTTTCTTTCTATCCATATACATTTTTTACTCTGCTAATTTATCACTTCACTATTTCTTTCTCAGCCTTTTTTCTCATTAGATGTATTCTCTCTCATTCACAGGCTTAAACACACAAGCGCTCTGCCACTGAGCTTTGACAACTGGCCAGCAAACAAAAACACAGATAAAAAAAAGAAACTTTGAATAAAAGAAAATTTCCATTGATCTGCTGAGAGCAGGACTGTAGCATAGCAGAACCCCTAAATACTATAAATACAGAATTGGAGTGTTTGTTTGCCGGCTGGTTGTTGTAGCTCGGTGGCAGAGTACCTGTGGTTAAGCAAGTGGTCCTGGGTTCGATTCCCAATGGTGACCAAATATTTTTTAATTCTGTATTGTTTAAAATCTAAAGAGAGAGAATACATCTAACGAGTGAAAAAAAAAAAGGCTGAGAAAGAAATAGTGAAGCAACATTATTATTGAGGAGTATTGTAGAATGCAATAGAAATGATCCGCATAAAAACTAGCTAGGGATCTAAGATGGTTGAAAATGCTAGAAAACATGGACACAAAGCTACCCAAACAGCAGGAGAAAAAAGATAGCGAGACGAAAACATGAAATTGAAAAAGACTGAGTTCAAAGAAGAGATTAAAAAAACTCTGCTATTGTAGAACAGATAAGATATGTAGTAACTATTTTCATCAAAACCACATTATTATATATTACATCATTCTATGGCTATAGTTGTTTTGCCTAGCTCTTAGCTCTCTTATATGACTTCAATGGGTACCATTTTTTTTATTTACACAGTTTGTTCTTGATAAACACAAATCCATCAGCAGGAGGTCTTGTGTTGAGGTAGGTCTTGTGTTGAGGTAGGTCTTGTGTTGTGAGTTAGGTCTTGTGTTATGAGGTAGGTCTTGTGTTATGAGGTAGGTCTTGTGTTGAGGTAGGTCTTGTGTTATGAGGTAGGTCTTGCATTATGAGGTAGGTCTTGTGTTATGAGGTAGGTCTTGTGTTGAGGTAGGTCTTGTGTTATGAGGTAGGTCTTGTGTTATGAGGTAGGTCTTGTGTTATGAGGTAAGTCTTGTGTTATGAGGTAGGTCTTGTGTTATGAGGTAGGTCTTGTCTTATGAGGTAGGTCTTGCATTAAGAGGTAGGTCTTGTGTTATGAGGTAGGTCTTGTGTTATGAGGTAGGTCTTGTGTTATGAGGTAGGTCTTGTATTATGAGGTAGGTCTTGCATTAAGAGGTAGGTCTTGTGTTATGAGGTAGTTATGAGGTAGGTCTTGCATTAAGAGGTAGGTCTTGTGTTATGAGTTAGGTCTTGTGTTATGAGGTAGGTTTTGTATTATGAGGTAGGTTTTGTATTATGAGGTAGGTCTTGTGTTATGAGGTAAGTCTTGTGTTAGGTCTTGTGTTATGAGGTAGGTCTTGTGTTATGAGGTAGGTCTTGTGTTAAGAGGTAGGTCTTTGTCTTATGAGGTAGGTCTTGCATTAAGAGGTAGGTCTTGTGTTATGAGGTAGGTCTTGTGTTATGAGGTAAGTCTTGTGTTAGGTCTTGTGTTATGAGGTAGGTCTTGTGTTATGAGGTAAGTCTTGTGTTATGAGGTAGGTCTTGTGTTATGAGGTAGGTCTTGTCTTATGAGGTAGGTCTTGCATTAAGAGGTAGGTCTTGTGTTATGAGGTAGGTCTTGTGTTATGAGGTAGGTCTTGTGTTATGAGGTAGGTCTTGTATTATGAGGTAGGTCTTGCATTAAGAGGTAGGTCTTGTGTTATGAGGTAGTTATGAGGTAGGTCTTGCATTAAGAGGTAGGTCTTGTGTTATGAGTTAGGTCTTGTGTTATGAGGTAGGTTTTGTATTATGAGGTAGGTTTTGTATTATGAGGTAGGTCTTGTGTTATGAGGTAAGTCTTGTGTTAGGTCTTGTGTTATGAGGTAGGTCTTGTGTTATGAGGTAGGTCTTGTGTTAAGAGGTAGGTCTTTGTCTTATGAGGTAGGTCTTGCATTAAGAGGTTAGAGTCTTGTGTTATGAGGTCTTGTGTTAGGTCTTGTGTTATGAGGTAGGTCTTGTGTTATGAGGTAGGTCTTGTGTTATGAGGTAGGTCTTGTGTTATGAGGTAAGTCTTGTGTTAGGTCTTGTGTTATGAGGTAGGTCTTGTGTTATGAGGTAGGTCTTGTGTTATGAGGTAGGTCTTTGTCTTATGAGGTAGGTCTTGCATTAAGAGGTAGGTCTTGTGTTATGAGGTAGGTCTTGTGTTATGAGGTAAGTCTTGTGTTAGGTCTTGTGTTATGAGTTAGGTCTTGTGTTATGAGGTAGGTCTTGTGTTATGAGTTAGGTCTTGTGTTATGAGGTAGGTCTTGTGTTATGAGTTAGGTCTTGTGTTATGAGGTAAGTCTTGTGTTAGGTCTTGTGTTATGAGGTAGGTCTTGTGTTATGAGGTAGGTCTTGTGTTATGAGGTAGGTCTTGTGTTATGAGGTAAGTCTTGTGTTAGGTCTTGTGTTATGAGGTAGGTCTTGTGTTATGAGGTAGGTCTTGTGTTATGAGGTAGGTCTTTGTCTTATGAGGTAGGTCTTGCATTAAGAGGTAGGTCTTGTGTTATGAGGTAGGTCTTGTGTTATGAGGTAAGTCTTGTGTTAGGTCTTGTGTTATGAGGTAGGTCTTGTGTTATGAGGTAGGTCTTGTGTTATGAGGTAGGTCTTGTTTTATGAGGTAAGTCTTGTGTTATGAGGTAGGTCTTTATTGATGCTGAGAAGTTACCAAGTGCTTAAAGTGGAGTTTTGGATTGAGACTGTCAGTGAGTGTCCCTTGTATTGTCGAGCTTCTACAATAAAGACAGCATTTATATCTAGGATTTTTATTGCACACCTATATTGTTACCTGATCGGTGTGTGACTTGATTTATTAGCTAGCTTGTGTGGGTATCGTAGTGCAGACATATCACACCTTTGCTGCTTCATTAATTGTACGATTAACAATCTTTGTTATTATAAAGTCATACAGCAAGAACTATGTAATGAGCTAATTCAGACCAGGCAGCTAAAGTTTTCATTTTAGAAACAGAATAAATTATTTCTTTCTAGCCTTCTTTTATTCATTAGATGTATTCTTTCACTTTCACAGGATTTTATACAGAATTGAATTATTAAATTGTCCATTGGCTGTAATAGCTCAGTTGTAGCACTGGAAACGCTGGAGCGTTAATCGAATGGTCCTTCTATGGATTCTATTTCAGTGACAACTACACTACACATTTTTACTTACATAGCTAACTATACTATTTATGCTACAGTCTGACTTAGCTCACTCTCTTGACAGGTTAATGGTAATTTTCTATTTTTATAAGTTTCTTTTTATCCCTGGAACTTTTTGACTATGTTAATTTTTCACTTTTGACATCATTCTATCCTCCCAAAATAGTAGGGAGCAGAAAATAGCTGATAATATACAATAATACAATGTTAGCGATTTGAGAATTATCAATCTGAGAATAGACGTGACAGCTAATAGCTAACGAAGTATTGGAAGCTCAAAATTTTTTTTTTCTAAATACCAAAAACTTCTCACTTTATCATTGTACTGTCAGGAGCCTGATTGTACAGACTTCCATGTTTTAAAAGGGTATTGAATGTTGACACGATTGGATTTATCTCTATTATATTTAGCATACAAAATAATAGCTTAATTGAAGCCAGCCATGTTATGATGTTAATTATTCTCAGATAAAATTTTAGCAAATAACAACTTTACAAATTTCTTTAGAGTACTCACAATAGAGCCTCCAGTATTATGGTACATATTTGGTGATCATCTGAGTACTTAACTTTTAATCACATTCACATGATGTGTAAAGGAATCATCTTTTTTGGAATAACAATATTTCATTTACTTTATACTTTCATTATTTTATTAGAAAAATTGGATGATGATTTCAAGTACCATGGTAAAAATTTTAGTGTGGATATTGTATATTGTTGCTTTCTCTTATACAAGAAAAGGTGAGTGTAAGACTTTGTAAATAATAGGTTTAAAGAATCATACATATCATAGTGTTGCTATAATGCTATTGGGTTTTCATTTTAACAATGTTATTATACTGTGTAAACAACTTAAGTGAAGTATCAGGAGAGCACAAAATCATACAATTCTATTAGCTTCATGTCTATTAATCATGTAATAATGTCTTCATACTAAATATTCAATTATCTAGCCATGATAACTCACACATTCTGATTACTTTCTCATCTTTAGTGAACAATTAAAACCTACCAAAAGATATTACAAAGTATTTGTCAAAGTTAATAAGCACATTTTTTTGCAAATCACCTTTTTAGACTTACATTTCATAATTATTTAATGTAATTGTTTTGCATATTAGTGAATCCTATCAAATATAGAATCGAACAGAGTCCATTAATGAATTATGGATCATCACAGAATGGCGACTGTCCTAATACTTCAGTTACTATGGATGGTAGCCAAGTATGTACTACTCCACAAAGCAGTGTTTTATTTGATGGAGTAATTCCCTCACTCACTGGAAGAAATAACAACACGTGTTGGGCAAGTCAACTACTAGTACTTAATCTTAGTACTACTATTACATTTGAATTCTCTTATCCTTCTTCTGGTATTAAAGCATTTGAAATAGTAATGTTAAATTGTGACCAAGAAAACATGGGAGCAGCAGGAAAGGTTATTCTTCAAAATGGAGGCCGTATAATTAATATTCCTATCAATCACATGTCATGCAACCACCTAATAAGAGCATGTGGCATATTCGTTGCCATTAATACTAATAAAATTACTTTATCATTTCAAGTCAGTATCACTTCACAATTTCCTCTCCCATACTATATTGCTGAGATGTCATTTTATGATTCTCAATTAGATTGTCAGTTACCTGATATCATCAGCACATCAACATCATCAACTACTTCAGTATGCATGGATTTGGAACCAGGTAATACAGTTTCAAAATGGATTGAAAATTTCTCGCCTAAAGGGGTCTGGCAAAGGAAAAATGTGAGAAAATCTTAGTTGTCCCCGAGGATTCGAACCCAGGGCCACTGGCTTTAGCCACCAGTATTGAGCTACGACAACCCACGACATCCAAGACTTTCACATTTTACCTCTACACTGTTGAGTAGTACCACTTGCTGCAGTCTCATACTCAACAGACCATGAATTATGTGCCGTCAGAACACCTTTTTGGTGTCGACCAGAAACACCTCCCCCTCCGGAGAGGAGCCATAATATGTGGGTTGAAACGGCTTGGTTAGAGCACTGATGGCTAAACCAGTGGCCCTGGGTTCAAATCCCCGGCGACAATTAAGATTTTTTCACATTTTTCCTTTGCTTTTTTCCAGACCACTTTAGGTGGAAAGTTTCAATCTAGTTTTTATGAAGGGTCAGAACTTGATAATAGTTTCAAAATGAGTACCAATAGACGAGAATCATGTTAAATTAATTTATTATAGATATGATATTATTCTTAAATTAAACATCAGTTGTCTCTTAGAAAATAATAGTACAATTCAAATGTTACAAATAATCACATTATAATGTCTTTACAATTGGATGCTTTCTTTGGTGAATGATCTAATATAGAGCCAACTTCAAAAAATACAGAAAAATATTTGATTAGTAGCAGTACACCTAACATGCGAACGAGCGAAGACAGCAATACTTATATACCATCAATAACTAACTTTACTACATCCAGTGTACCCATCATCATTGCGGTTGTAGCGCTTCTTTTTCTCACAATGTTAATAGTGCCTATTGTTTTAATTATCACTTTTCACAAAAGAATTCATTTGACTAAGCATTGCTCAGATTTGTTTACTACAACAAAAATTGAAAACTGTCCAGAGACTGAGAAAAGTTCTGATGATTGTTCACGTCATGAAATGGGGATAAATGAATGCAATTTTGATACTTATGCTCAAGTTTTGGAGGAGAAAGTAGAAAAACATGGAAGGGAGAGTGTAGTTCCAGTTCACAATGATCCTGATCCAACTGAGCTATATGCTAAAGTGGATACAACAAGAAAGAAGAAACCAAAAGCTGTTGAGGCATCAAGTCCTGATATATCAGAAATGTATGCAGTTGTAAATAAAGAAGCAAAACATCGAAAGAAAGGAGAGTTGAATGGAAGTCAAGACAGTTCAGAATTATACTCAGTGGTTGATAAAAATAAGAAAAAGAAAAAATTAAGCAATGATAATAAAGATACCAGAGAACTGTATTCTGTGGTAAACAAAGCAAAAATTAAAGAAGGTGAACAAGGAGTGTCCCAATTGTAAGCAACAGTTGATGAAACCAAGAAGATTACTTTAATTTAGAACTTGTATCATTAGCTATGTTACTATAACTGTATTACTGTTATTCATTGTGGCTGTGTTCAACTTTTCACACATAATAGCAAACTCACACATACACAGGAAACTATAGAAGCAAAATCTGGTCAAGTCCCTATTGGGACCATTTAAAATGAGCCAAGTAAATTTTAATCTAAAGGCAGTTGTAAATAAAAAAGCGAAACAATATCAAAAGAAAGGAGAGTTGAATGGAAGTCAAGACAGGTCAGAATTATATTGAGTGGTTGACAAAACTAAGAAAAAGAAAAATTTAAGCAGTGACATAGATACCAAAGAACTGTATTCTGTGGTAAACAAAGCAAAAATTAAAGAAGATGAACAAGAAGTGTCCCAATTGTAAGCAACAGTTGATGATACCAAGAAAATTACTAATGCTCCTGGATTTATAAAAACTGTAGCTAGGTAGAGGTCAATGGAACAATAAAATATTAGATGAATTCTATCCTTTTTACTGGCTTTTTTTTTTTTTAATAATACAGAATCAATGCTTTGCACTTGTAAACATATTCTGCTGTTTACAGTAATGAGTCACATGATGCTGAAAGGAAAACATGTTTATGACTTAAGTCTAGAAATCAACTCTAGTGTACTATATTGACTGAGTTTTATAGCATTTTAAATACTGTATATACACACCAAAGCTTAACATCAAAACAAAGTACAAGTGGTTATTAGATTTTACTGAACTCATATTGTAAAAAAAAATACAAGCAAGAAAACTGAAAGATAAATAGTAGAGTAAACAAGACTGTTTCACTTACTCACAATAACTGTAACCTACATTATACTATTAACTCCTCATTCCTATGTATACTTCTACTCACCTTACATTCATACAATTCTATTCACTTTACATACACATGTACATTTCTGTTCATCTCACATCCACTGGTTAGTATACATTGGCCAGTTGTTTTTATTCTGTTAAGTTCTTGATTTAGTCTGCATAATCTTTAAGTGTATTTATTTTCAAGGGGAAACCTGGAGAGCGTTAGCCAGCTTATTAGAGGGATGACTGGTAAAGATTACATCTTAATTTTAACTGGTGAGAGAAGCCTTTCTGAAGAGGTGCGAGATTAGCAGCAAGAATTTCTAGTGGTAGCTCTACCATCAATTCTTGGACACACTGACATACCGCCACTTTTGTTTGTTAGTGTGTAATGTCAACTGAACATGTTGCTGGAAGGCAGATAAGAAGAACACTGGTCACATTATTTTATGTACATACTAATTTGGCATGTGCCTTTGCTGTATAAGTATAATCTATATATTTCAGAAAATTTCAGCACTGATTGAACTTATGTTTCAAGCCCCTGCTCTGCCAAGAATGCCACAAATTGGCTCAAGCCACTTGAAGGGGTGGCCAACCATACTTCCTACAGAATTCCAAGTACTTCCTTCCTGCCACTTTGTACATGCATTGAGTTGAAGGTTCTATTCCCTTCTGGAAGAGCACCTCCACAACTCCAGTACCTGTCTGCCACTTTCCGACTATTATCTGCAGAACTTCTTCGTCCACTACTTCTTGGGTCTGTGTCATTTGTGGTCGCAAGTTAACATCATGTCAATTCTGTTTCTAGATAATGCATCCACCACCTCATTATCTGTTTAGTAGAACTTGTCTAACATGTTCTGCCCACGATATAATACCCCACCCCATTTGGCTTCCAGGAATACCAGACATCTTCTCAAATGCATTGCATGGTGACTACTGCCATGTTGTCACATCGGGCTAATACTATCTTTGGCCTGCCTTGCTTTGCCCCAACTGGCCACTGCCAAGACTCTTGGTAGTAGCTCCTTGACAGTAATCCTATTGATGGCTGATTCACCCAAACCCTGACTCTGAAGCTGGAACCACTTGGTTTTCCACCATACACCACATCCCCAGCTCCCTAAAGCATCAATGAGGACTATTTTTAGTCTCTTACACCCTGCATGCCACATTATAGCTGTGCCATTCCATTCCTGCCCGAATTGACACCACCACTTAATAACATCTGCTCTTGCCTCCCGTTTAGCCTCAAGAATTTGTCCAGCTGTTGCACACTTGTCAAGGTATCACTGGCTGGAAAAATCGCTTCCAGTATATCGTTAGTTTGCTTACTCCTGAAATAGCCACGACTTGTTGTTGCGGCCACCTCCAGATCATGTTTATGATATTTGGAAAGTGTATAGAAATCTTAGTTCAATTAGCATACTGCCACACGAAGGTCATAAGTGGCCAGGAGCTTGGAGACTGTAAGCCTATCCAGCTATTGACTAGCTGGTTCCTTTATCGAGTAGGGTAAGTTGGCACAGATACCTGACCAAATCTGAAGGTGTGCCCCTACACAAGCCAACATTAGTGACTCCACCCCACACCCACTGTTCAGCAATTCCATACCTTCTTCAGCCCCTGACCTGTCTAGGCTGGTGCGATCCTATACCATACAATCTCGTCATCGCAGATCTACAAGCTCTTCCCACTCCAGATCATCCAACCCTGCCCAAGTTTGTTCTCAAGCTTCTGAACTGCACCCTCCAGTAGTACACTTTGGTGGTACCATCAGAAGTTTAGTATAGCGACTTATCCATTCTTTTTTAATATGCTTCAGTTTACGATGAACCTTCCGATGGGTATTTGTAATCGTGGATAGCAAGACATCCTAAGAGCAGATTTTCTATGTCACTATGGAATTTTCGTGGATGTTCAGTATAGCAAGTTCATGACTCTGCTACTAGTCTTTACATGCAACTCAACTTTATTCAACTGGACTATTGTGCATTTAGGAAAATGATGACTCTTGTGTAATTTCAACTTCCTGCTGCTAATTGGCACATCAAACAGTATTACTTATCATATTCAGACTGTTGGCCAACTTGTTTTTCGTGCACTCGTCATCTGGCACTGGAACGTCTCACTATTACTCGCAATAATTTCGGTCACATGCTTTAATTGGGAATTATTGTGTCCTTCGTCCAGCAATTGGTCCTTCCCATTATGTATAGTCCCAAATAAAACCCCTGGTGAGACAGTATTGAGACTATTGGGCACTCAACCGTGTTTCGGTACTAGATTGCTATCCTCTCCCTCACGCAGGATTTCACAGCTAGATGTACCATCTTCTCACGCATTGACTTGGTGAGAGCCTTCTACCTGATTCCCTTGGAACCATCTCCCATTTACAAAACAGCCATAACCACATTCTTTGATTTGTTTGAATTTACACACTTTTCTTTAGGGCCAAGGAATGCTGCTAATTCATTCAAATGATTTATCAATGAAAGTTCTACGTAGTCTTCTTGCATGCTCACATGATGACCAGCTGATCACAAGTCATTCACCTGTGGAACATCTTGAACATCTCTGCTCTGTGTCAGAAAGGATAGTTGCACATCAAATCCCATCAGTATCTCCAAAAGTGTCTTTTGCATACCAAATCTTGACTTCCTTAGCTACTGTCTTGACGCTATTTGAATTCCTGCAAATCTGGATTGTAAGGTTTGGCATGCCTTTACTGTGACCATAGACAGGGAAAGACAGTTTGAGTTGCAAATTATGGTCCTGTTCTTTTAAGAGGGTGGGGTGACCACAGCAGGAAGGAGATCCAAATGTGCAGTCTTCAGCTGATTGACAAGGAATCTGAGTGTTTATTACAGTCAAGTGTACAAACTTTGCAGAAGGTTAGAAAACCCTTTAAAGGCCATACTATGATTGTTTCTCACTGCATCATGCCTGACAATACAATGTGGGTGAGTGAGGAGCTATTGTCGGCAATGTTTTGTGGTAGTTGCCACTGAGATGTTACATATAGAGACTGCATGGTAGCCTTGAGTTGTGAGACATAGTTACAAGAATCAGTTACACCAGAAGGAAAGAATTGTCCAGTAAGACGAAGAGTACAACTGCATATATCAGCTCAGCAGCAGAACAGCCAATGTCTTTGAGTGATGAGCATATGTCGAGTATGATGATTCTGTCTAGTGATCCAACATGGATTAGATTTCAGAGATGATTTGGTATTAGGGGGTATGCTCTAATTAAGCTACTGAACTAGCTGCCAACCAACTAGATAAAATATTAGCCACCTGCTACGAGACTAATTCCCAAAGATTCCTACACATACTTCTGTTCAGTGAATTACACTCTGACCACTTAATTGAGTTTTGACATGCCGGTCTTCAGGAGGCTGCAGTTCATTTACAGCTTTTACCCAGGCAATAAAATATTTGGAGTTGTGGTGTGGGGCGGTAGAGTAAGGCGCGAGGTATACTCACGGTAAGGGGAACTTGCTGGCCGCGAAGTATGATATTCAGTTGGGCTAGCAAGTGGTAAGCTGCCACCAGAGTTCTCCCTCCCTTGACCGAGTTTTAAATCGGCGTATAAAAATAGGGAATATGGGTGAACTGGTGATACGCATGCGTGGTTGGGCTTATATAAATGTTCCGGGAACCACGCATGCGCAAAACAATGAGGGATGGTCTACCGGAAGTCCGGGGCACAACGACTAAATAAGACTTACAATAATTACGCATGCATACACTAATATCACTGTGCTGAAAATAAGATAGCTAATGACACACACACACATATGTTCTGTCTTGATCTTCTTTCTTCTCCACTTTCACTCTGCTCTCGTCTCTCCTCTCGTGGGCACACCCACATGTGGACTTTTGGGTAAATAATAAAAATAAAGGGTTAAATAATAAATCCACAGTCAGTCGACCTTCTCATGTCAAATGCTTATATCCTTCATATCATTTGGTCACAAATCAATTCAAAACTACATCAATGTCCTCACTTATTATATTTTAAATTAGCTACCCTACAATTTTTGGCCAGCGATAGTGAATACTATACTCCTACTGGTTATTAAGTTTGTACTTTTTGATCACTTCAGATAAATAATTATTTCAATGAACTGGCCAATAAAATTTAGCATTTGCCATATTATTCTTACTAGCCACTTGTTTCTGAATGTAAAATATTTCAATTTAATGCATTAGGATGTGTTTTATAATGTGGTGAGTGAAAACACTTAGCTGATATTCTCAGGTATATTTAACTTTCAATGATTCAGTCATTCTCGGCTTTAATAGTTATAATAATAGGAAATTTTCTCTTTTTAACAGCCAATATTTTTAATTATAACTTAACCCTTTCGGATCCCGCTTTAAAGCGGGTGAAGACCGATTGACTTCTCCGAATTTTAAAAAATAGTTACTTTATAGCTAGAACCTTCAGATTGCATACACAGGTGCCCAATGTATTGGAGAAGCATCTAAAATAGCTTTCAGCCAGGACTGCTTCGACAGTACCTCACAGCAGTTGCGTTTATTTCTTCCTCGGCAAAAAAAAAAAACATCGGTTCTCCGTCGAATTTTAAAAAAAGTTACCTTCTTCACAGCAGCTTCATTTATGGATCCAGTCATCTCCAGAGCTTTGTAGAAGCAGCAAAAAATTGCTTGAGCTCAGTAGCCTTCCATAACACATTGAAACAACCGCTTCTTTGCCGACCAAGACTTTGCGGTTTGACTTACTGTCTTCTCCATTTTTTATAAAATCGCCAGTTCAACTGGGGACCTCCCTATTACGTACAGTCTTAGGTAATGCTTATTACATCATAGGAAAAAAATGAGCGTGTCGTGTGACCCCGGTAACTATGCAAAAAAAATTTTTTTTCAAAGTCATTTTTTGGAAGATGGCGTCTAGAAATTACAATGCGGTGCAAGTTTTATACTTGCTTGATGCTGACTCTAGCGACTCAGGATCAAGCGGAGAGAAGGGAGACGACATCTAGGGCTATAGGAGGCCCTGTATCAGGGTTGGTGGACCAGACCCCGTCAACTCTGATACTGAAAATGGGAGTCAAGAAGATGATCGAGGTAAGCTTTTCTTTCTCTTGTCTTTCTGTTGAAAAATAGCAAGCTTCTGTTGTGGAAAGGACTTATTTATAGCTATATTGAGATAGAGTAAGCTGTTTAGCTATAATATTATATATATTTCATTGAGTTTTGAGATTTGAAAGTGGCTTGTGGTTTTTTGAACAAATTCAAATTTTCAAAAAAATAAAAAAATTTTTTTACCACATATACTACTAGGACCAGATGTGAATGCAGTCACCGACCCCGATTACGCAGATGAGGCGACAGGAGCAGAGTCTTCCAGTCATGAAGGAGAGGATACCTGACCTGAGTCTTCCAATGATGAAACACGAATAGGCAGCAGGTTCCAGTGATGAAGAAGAGGAAGTGGCTCCTCCTGCTCCGAGTTCTGGACGTCCTCGCGGTCGGAGAAGGCGGGAATCGAAGAACAAGAGTCGGGTGGATGAGGTAGGGGGAGAGTGGAAGAAAGATGACAACACACCCATTGATATTCCATAATCTTTTGTGTGAAGGACCACAGACTTTGATATTTGTGGCTGCTCCCCCCCCCTCCCCCTCCCCCTCCCTGAACATCCCAAAAGTTGTAATATGTATTGTTATTGTCGTTGTCGTTGTCTGTGTTTTTGTGGTGTTGTAGTGGAGCTTCACACTCGATGTATATGTGTGTGCGTGGAGTTGAAATGTTATTCTGGCGCTTCCAGATCTAACCGGGGAGGGAACGAACTCGGGGGTGGGGGGGTGGGGTCTTTTCCAATCGGGGCTACTATGCCCATGTAAGTTGAATTTCATGTATGTGTATGTGTGTGTACACCAGTCAATTTATATTATACATTTATTTTAATGATCTGTATTCACCTGTATCTTCTTTTTTCTAGTGTGTGTGTGTGTGCATTTGTGGAATGAGAGAGAGCATCCGTGGACAAACAGTATGTGGCGCTTCCGTATACAACCTGGGAGGGAACTCTGGATCTTTTTGGATCGTGACTACTATGCCCATGTAAGTTGAATTTCATGTGTGTGTGTGTGTGGTGTGTACACCAGTCAATTTATGTATAATAAAATATACATTTATTTTATGATCTGTATTCACCTGTAGCTTCTTTTTTCTTGTGTGTGTGTGTGTGTGTATGTGTGTGCGTGCATTTGTGGAAAGAGAGAGAGAGCAACCATGAACAAACAGTATGTGGCGTTTCCGGATCCAACCTGAGAGAGAACGAACTCGGTGGTCTTTTTCGGTCTGTGACATCATCCATGCCTGGTAAGTTGAATTTCATTTTTTCAACTTACTGATATTTGGGTGTCCAGCTAGGGCTGGGAGAGGGGGGGGGTTATGGTACAAGAATGTCAGTGAAAAGTAATGACGGGGGAGGGGGGGGGTTATGGTACAAGAATGTCAGTGAAAAGTAATGACGGGGGAGGGGGGGGCTCAATTCAGCGAGGCCAGCTGTTATGTTACAAATGTCATTGTTGTCCTGTGTTTTTTTGGTATTGTATGGAGGTTCCGGATCCTATGGGAGGGATCGTTCAGTCTGTGACACCATCCATGCCGGGTAAGTTGAATTCCACGTGTGTGCTTGTATTGCTTTTCATTTTCGAAGTACACTTTCTCAATACATGTTTCTCTCATGTACAGTGTGGAGTATACATAGGTGTTCATACAGTGGGAGGCTAGCGCTGGGTTCCCCCCTAGAATTTTGGGATTGAATAGAAATGAACATTTAGGAAGCATTTATTTTTAGTCTGATATTGTATCCCATTATGTTCCTATCATAACTGAGCCTTTAGTGCATAGGACCGAACACTGATCATCAGTGTGAAGTATAGACTCGTATGCAAAGATGTGCATCAAAGTAGTGTAGGTTCCAAAAAATGGGTGTGGCGAAGTACACTCGGAGCCCCACCCCAAACAAAAATCCTGTATGAAACCGCATACAATACATCATAAAGTTGCAATTATATAGGATCATGAATATCTTTGTTGTTTGTGTTTGTGTTTTTGTGTATATGAAATTGTTTTGTAGTGGAGCTCGACGTCCGATGGCATACGTTCCTTGTGGACACTCATAGATGTCTCCTACATGGTCACAATCAGCACCACACACAACAAACAACATATTTTATTGTTGAACTAATATAATATTGGTATATAATGCATCAAACAATATTATTTCTATTTTATTTTATTTTTTTTATTGATGGGAAAAGTGGATTTTTGGGGGGGAAAAATTTTTTTTTGAAGTATTAGTAGATGGCTTAAATATTATTCAATTTTCTCAATCAAAAAATGAGGGGAATCCCAAACTCTTGGTCTATTTAGTGATATATGGTTGCTATGGGGTTTTCCCAGCCAGCATCGAGTTAAAAAAATAAAACGGCACTGCTCTATTCCGCGGTAGAAAATTAGATTTTTCCGCGCGCGTCAAAACAATTCAGGAACGAGAGGGTTAACAGAGACAGAGCTTCTTTTCAGAAAAGCTAGGGTTGTGTACTAATGGTGAGTGAAATTAAGGTGGAGGAAGGAAGTGTAGTTGTGAATTTACCAGTTAGGAGAGTCAGTGCCATACAGGATGAGGGAAGGTGTGGATGAGGCCATAAGGAGGATGGTGTGATAGTTCCCAGTAACTCAGAATAGTACAGCCCAATTGTCCCAGTGAAGAATCAAATCACTTGGTCGTTCACAAAACACTTCGAAACAGTCGATAATACAAATACATCTGCTAAATTCTTTCTTAAACATTTCTTCAAGTCTAGGCCACACAATAAGTGGTTGCAAATTACATACATTATTTATTAATCCATTTCTTACATTTTTTTTTGAAAAATCAGACTGGCCGACACCGAAGCGATATGCTATATCTTGATCAACCTGAGCTTCATCAACACAACTAAAATTTGTTGGAAAAGAGACAATGCAGAACAATTACTTCCACAATACCTGATGACGCATGCTCAAAGAGAGCCTTCAAACGATAATAGGATGGGAGCCCAGTATAAAATTTTATCACATCAGGCACTTTACTACTACCAGATTCCATAAATTCTTTAGTCAGAACATCAGTGTGTACACCAACAAACTGCACAGATTTATCCAAACACTCCTCCATGTAACTTAATTCTTCACTTGATATTGTGAACCTATGCTATGATGTAAAACTAAATCTGATGATTCGACCTGCAATTCTTCACTAGCACAAACAGGCTTACTTTGTTCTCATTCTGCTAGCCTTTCATTGGTCTGCCTACACACTTTTAGCTCTTGCCTGATTTGCATGTTTACTCCTTTGATACGCCTCCATTATTTATGCTTGCTTTTGTTATGTGGGACTATCTAAATGCTTAAACACACTAGGCACATAGTCAGGTAATAGGTGGTCATTGCTTTTCTTCCCGCTTAGAAAAATGGGCTGAACAGACAAAATTATACTGGATAGAT
>WLWD01002038.1_pt1 | contig 150594 bp, 81 predicted proteins | sample 6712731 | NCBI WGS metagenome assembly WLWD01 (sample SAMN12718690, study PRJNA576275) | sponge metagenome | isolation source: marine sponge | host: Mycale hentscheli | place: New Zealand: South Island, Marlborough, Capsize Point | collected 2014-11-01
TATCATTCAGCGCTACTTTAAACTTAATTGTACAGAAAATTACACTATAATTTGCAAAGAATAATCAATGTCATAATTATGATAAAATAATGTTGTTTGGGAAAATTTAAATCCCAGCATGCTGACTATAAATTCAGTATTCTTGTGGTTTAAAATCCATATTGCAGGAAACTGAATAGTAGCAAAAAGTTCCAAGATTTTAACAGAAGTAATGGAAACAACTATCTTACTGAATATTGATAAAGTACAAAAATATAGACCAATAAATTTGATTAAACAATTAAGATCAAATAATTGGTGTGTCTCCTCTAAAGCGGCTTTGATCACGTTAATGTGGAGTTTTTATATTGGAATAGCATATGGGTTAGTAAGCAACCCAAGCGGAGTACTCCTGGAAACCCAGTGGATTTTATCTGTAATATATATAGGAGATGCTATCAGTTTATGTTTTTATCCATTGGCTGGATATTTAGCGGACAATGTACTTGGAAGATACAAAATAATAATAGCTAGCTTAATAATATTTATATTTGCTTTTATAGTAGCACTTATTCCTGTTGCAGTATCTATAGTATTGTTTACTAACCCAGAGTGGGGATGTGACCCTACATTGTTTGCATCAGGTCAACAAAATGTTGGATGTGACGTTGGTTTCATAGGTTTAATTGTAGTTCCTGGTTTATTTTACATTGCCATTAACATCAGTTTTATTGGATTCAATGCTAACATAATTCAATTTGGTATGGATCAGCTCCATGATTCGCCTGCTGAACATCAAAGTTTGTTTATTTACTGGTATGTTTGGATATACTATATCATTCAGCTCATAATTTTACAACCTTGGAACATGCTATATATAGAGTTCATAACAAGTTACACACTTTTTGCAATACTGGGAGTATGTCCATTTATTATGGTTATTGTGTTAGTATGCATAGCTCATCGCAATAAGAATTGGTTTCTCATTATTCCAGCTAGAATCAATCCATATAAACTAGTTTATAAAGTCACTCACTTTGCCAGACAGCATAAAGTTCCTGTTCAACGTAGTGCTTTCACATACTGTGAAGATGAGATACCTACTGGACTAGATCTTGCAAAAACTAAATATGGAGGTCCATATACTACAGAAGACGTAGAGAATGTTAAAGCATTTTATGGAATTCTAAAAATTCTGTTGTCTTTAAGCCCTGTGTTTATATTACTAATAGCAGCAGATCATTCTGTGTTCTGGTACAACATTCAAAGTATTTTGCCAATTTTTTATGGTCACTATTTATCTTACCAAATTATTGACTACTTCTTTGATGACAATACTTTATCTGCTGCAACTGTTGTTCTGCTAATTCCGCTATACTTGCTCATTTTTAGAAAATGTATGCGTTATTATTCTGTAAGTATGTTAAAAAGAATAGGCTTGGGCATAATATTTCTGATCATGACTCTTATAATGATAAATGCTTCAATTCTTTATACATCAGCCAGCAAAAAAGAGTGTTTCTTCCCAAGTCTCAACTATCGGTACAAATATCACAATTATTCTGAATTTTACTATTCAGACCCAACTATTAATGATGTAAGTATTCCAGCCATGTTGATCATCTTTTCTCGATGCTTGTACGGAATATCAAATATGTTACTGTACACAGGTCTCTATGAGTTTGTATGTGCTCAGAGTCCTCCATCCATGAAGGGGCTACTCATTGGACTGTCTTTTGCCATAAAAGGAATTTTTCAAGCCATAGGTTCTCTAATATTAATTCCTTTTGGTTATTTTCCACCATCTTTCCCCAATTGTGGTTTGTGGTACTATGGAATAAATACATTACTATCATTTTTTTCTTTGATAGTGTTCATATATTATGCTAAGAAATACAAATATCGTCAAAGAGATGAGATATGCAACATCTATCAATATGCAGAAGATTATTACTCAAAAACTGAAGAATAGCATTCACATCAAAAACCTAATAGTTAACGAAGCACTTTCATTTTTATTCAACTTTTAGTGTTAGTCTTAATTTTATATTACATATTTTTGTGATAAGTTTTTGTAGTATTAATTTGTGAGTTTGATGTTACATTTTTCTGCCAATACAAACAATGTTTTTGAAATTGCTGGAGTTATGTTGCATTGTGGTTGCTGTCAATCATTCATAAATGTATAAACTCATATTGGTAGTTGATTCTAACTTAGCTATTACCTTTTCACGTTTCCTTTAATTACTTATGATCACTTTCACTTTTCATTAAGTCATACATTGTTGATTTGCATGAAGTTTTCTTCTAAGTTCAACCACCACAGTCTAGTAGGATTCAAGCCCAGAAAACTGCTAGTGAGCGAGGCTATAAGTTTTAATAGAACTCACGACACATTGTATTGACACTTCAAAATAATTTTTAACGTTGCCTTTATACTTCCAAATATATCTGTTAAGCCTCTATTCATTAAGTTTGAGGTTCTGAAGAAGAAACATCAGAGATACACAGATATATGAGATAGTTCCCCAAAGCTTCTGAACTTCCCATACATTGTCAGGGGTGTATGCTGTAATTTCACTGTTTACTTATCATGAAACTAGATTATAAACAATTTATTCATTTTGATTAATCACAATAATACTGTTATTGCCAACATCTGGCTCATCATGACACCATTCAGTGGTAGTTGCTCAGAGCAGCAGTAGATTATCAGATTAGAGAGACCTGACTAATCTCTCTAATAAGAAAATTAATTATTCCACCATCTACACTAAAATATTACTGCTGTCCAGTCTCAAAATACTTATAGCAGCTGTAAATAGGCCATGGGGCATTTATATAGTTTATTTTTGTCATGCTACATGATAGTATAGACTTTGTCAATAAATGCTATTACTTTTGAGAATGATTAAGATAATTATCCCCAAAACAAAGAGAAAAATGCATATTCATTGCTATACACCATGGTTTTATAGAGATTTTTGGCTTATAACTATGAAGTAATATTGAGTTTATTCCAAATATAAATTAGATTGACTTAAGTTTTTCTATGCTTGAGTATTATTGTGTTATTATTTTAGATATTATTCTTTTGTTTTTGATTAAGTGAATTAAGTTAAAAAAATACATAGCAGTTGCAATAGGGGACTCTTCACCAACATGAGCCCAATTCTATACACTGATAAAAATTTGATTCTTTTAAATCTTTAAAGATATATATTAGTGTGTTGTACTAAGCTGAAGACTCTATAACAGTATTCAATCAGTATAGGACACCAATAAGTACATTCATCAAGTAATTCGATTAAGAATTTAACTCAATTTCATTATTGCGGACCTCACCAATTCTGCAGCTAAGGTTAGGATTGTAAATCACCAAACCTGAGACTAGCTATCTCAGTAACCTCAAGGTGCCTGCAGTTAGAGCTTTAGGTGGAATTTTACAAAGCTTCATTTTGAGAAACTGCTGAAACTGAACAATCATGAAAGGAAACTGATATACATAATGGTGAGTCTGTGCATGCTTGCACAAGTTCCCTGTATGGAAATGTTGAGAATGTATCAGCCAACGACAATATGTTGTACAGTGTGTTTGTATGCTAAGTTAAAATGTGTGCATGAATAAGTTAATGTAGAATACATGTTGCTGTGATTGATATGCCAAATAAATTATTGTTTTTGCCTGAGGAATGATTTAGTAATAGCTATAGCTAGTGTATAGTAGCGCTGAGGGTTTGCACTTTTGGTACATTATGGTACAATGCAAATGATTTTTATAAACAATCAGTAGATTCGCATCAAATAATTAATTTGTTATGTATAATAGTGAGAATCAAATCTTTCTTTGCTTTGATCTATAGAAGGTAACTCTTTAGAGTCTGCCCTAATGGTTGTGTTGTCATAACCATTACTTTGAAGTACTTTGTGTAGGTGTTTCTCTTCTTCCTTCAAGTTTTCACTCTTATTACTTAACCTCCAAGCTCTTTGTATGAGTAAAAACATGAAGGAAGAAGACAAAATGCCTACACAAAGTACTTCAAAGTAATGGTATTAACAGCACAACCATTAGTCCAGTACTTATCAGTATGTACCATTAGGTGTCCACAGGATGTGATGGTGTGTTGGCATACAAGGAGCTAGGAGGCTAAGTAATTATGATTGAAAACTTGAAGGAAGAAGAGAAACACCTCTTGCTAAATATAATCAATGCATTTTGATTGAGTTTGCTTGAAATTCCTCCTTCGAAAGGAGCTGATATAACTAATTAAAAAAATGGTGACAAAATTTACACGGAAAGGAGGGAGCAACTTAGGAGCAAGAGAGATAAACAAAGGAGGAGAAAAGAATCCATGAGCTGAAGAGAGGAATAAGAAAAACTGAGATCATTCAGGGTAAAAGTGAGCAGGCAAGAGAAACCATAGATTAAAAAAATAAACCATTTGCTACTGAATTCCAAATTTTGCAAAAGTTTGTTCAGGATTGCGGGTCTGGTATAGTTAAGTCTCTTTACCAAATGGTTACTATGCTTGAAATGGAATTTACCAAACTAAGTTTGTTCTTGTGGGTTTACTTTTGATATTACTTTGGGTAAATATGTCTTCATGTTGTTATCATATATATCTGTTATTGTGAAAGCTCAGTGGCAAATTCTCTCAATTTTTTTTATATCTCCCTGAATATTAAGTATTTTGCAAACGCAAACTTTTTGTCATCCAGTTCTTCTTTTTTTTATCTTTTTTTTTTAATGAACTGATAGAATACTATAACAGTCTTTTTAGAATAACCATTTTTCTTAAATACTTTTCCAAATGTTTAATTTCTGTTTCCGAAATTGAAGAATTACAAATTTATATTGTGTTGTGTTCAAGGTATTTTATAGTAACTCTATGTACTCACTGTTCCTGATTGGAATTAAATGTAACTTTTATTTATTCTGATGTTGTTTTTTTAATATTTTACACTTCTTTCTACTGAAACATCCAAAAAAAAGTAAGGTGCGGTTTGTTTCATGTTCAATTGTAAATAGCATAGATTAATTGATTGTATTTAGGTTTTGGTGGAATATTTCAATCTCTTGCATGTCATAAGACCAAAGCACAATGATATCATCAGCATATTATTATTATGGAGTCCTGGTTTTACAGAATACCTATTTTAATTGTTGATCAAATGTTAACTCATAACCTTAGAGGCATACTTATGGTATAGTCTACCATCATACTACATATACTTGATCCTTTTTTCTTATATACACCATTTTCACCAACTCACCTAGCTCATGCTTATAAAGAAATGGACAGCCAGTCATTTTTCAGTGTGTGCATTTTTCATCATTATACAGCTACCATTGAAATTTAATAGCATTCAACCATCATTTACTAATCATGGTGAGGGCTATGTTCAGGCATTCACCTGAACAGGAACAGAACTTAATCATTTTGTTTGACCTTATTAGCTACCTGATTAATCACCTTTATTATTGTATTTCTCTTTCCCACCCTTTTATCTTATTTATATTTTTGTTTCATTGTGCGCTTGCGTACAACTTTCATCCCTTATCTGCTTGTACGTGCATTATCGCACACTTTGTTCTGTTACTCGCAAAGATTATATTGTGAAGTAAGAGTGCGCGGGCGAGTGACTCTGGTCCTTCGACTTTTGAGCTAGTTTAGAAACCTGCTGAGCCTGTGGATTTAAGCCCCACAGTCAGGCTATAGATTCTTTACATTCAACTAGACAAGTAGCTACCAAACTTAGTTCATTCAGCATACCTAAACCACACACTTGATTTCTTCAGAACTGTTTCTAGAGCATCCTTCTCAAAAAAAAAACCATGTATAAATTTGCTATAATATTTGAGACAATTGTGTAGTGTGGCGTGACCACCCCTGTCAGTGTGGTGTGACCACCCCTGTCAATATGTAGCTCTCATGCAATGAAAACAGTGCATGTAAATGATGTCTTTACAGGAGAAGCTAAACATGCGAGGGGCACTCACCTCACTGATAATTTCATCAGGGAACTGCATTGTGATAATAAATGTGTTTGTACTGGATTATTTGGAGTGGTTTTTGTGGCTAATAATAAGTCATTTTTGAAAGGATATTCAAATGGGGAAAATGCTGCTGTTGGATTCAAATATATTCTTTTCATTAATTTAGTGAATGAATGGGTCTATTTAATTGGGTGCGGTGGCTGCACCAACTTCTTACTTCTCTAGCCTAGCATAACATTTAAATGCACAATACTAGCAATACCACCTAAAATCAAACTTCTATTGAAAAGCTAATGCCAGAAAGCCATTTACACCCATATACCCCATGTACGATACATTACACGTATGTATTTCTGGAATATTGGTCAACGAAATAAAACATTCACAATTTCACTGAGTTCCTCACAACTAATGAATGGCCAATAGTGATTATTATGAACATTTATTAGATACAAATAGCTATGATTTTACACGGCATGTCTTATATTCACTATGCTGAGATGAAAATTTAAGGGTGCCAAAATTGAAGTATAGCTATATTTATTGATGTATGAGTGCTAATCTATAGATTGTGCAGCGCAATCTAAAGATTGTGGAAATTCATTAAAAGAGCAGAACATATAACTCCACTAAAAGCATCCTTCATGTTCACAAAGTAAACCTCAAAATGTGATATGATTTGGTGACATAGTTGGTTGGACGAAATTTTGTTTAGTATTAGTAATTAGTAAAAGGCAGCAGAGGCATAGCTTGAATTATGCTATTTGTAAGAAATTTAACGTTATGATATGATAGTTCGTTAATTACAATTTCATGTACAACAAAATATTGTGGTCTCAAAAATGCTCAATAATGCTTTGTTTAGTATATTGTTACTACTCAAATGGTTTGTGAGCCACTCTTACAATTAGATTACACATACATTCTTAAATTATCAAATACCCTGTAAGATTTCACTTTTTTAGACTGACTCTTACCTTTACTTGCCATAAACTGGGCATTAACTGATTGAATGTAATTTTATATTGTGAGCATGATCCATTATTAAGTAACCATCAAGAAATGAATTGATATTCACTAACATCAATTGCACTTTTCAACAATGACAAGCAATGAAATTGAATTACGTCTAAACTAACTAAAGTTAAACTCCTATGCTACTGTTGTCCCAAAAATTGTTGGAGAATTGTCATAATAATATAAGATTACAAGCGTATCATTAAATAGGTGCTTATTTATAGGAGTTAGCAAGTAACCCAAGCAAATCTTTCATACTATTGAAGCAGTCGATGTTATCTGTGATATACATAGGAGATGTTATAAGCTTGTGTTTTTATCCATTGTCTGGATATTTAGCAGATAATGTTCTTGAAAGATACAAAATAATGATAACTAGAATAAAAATTTTATATAATTTCTTGCATGGTGACAATTATACCTGTTATAATATCTGTAGTGTTGCTTGCTTGATCAGACCCATGTGTTTGGATGCGATCTTAGCTTGCTTGGAGCATGTGAACACAACATTGGATGTAATATTGGCTACATATGTAGTCTAAATTGAGTTATCTGTATTATTTTAAATTGCTATTAATATTAGCTTAGGATTGTAATTCAATTTGGTATGAATCAACTTCATGTTTCACCATCAGAACATCCAAGTCTGTTTATCCACTGGTATGTTTGGACATACTGTACTACATTGCACAACTTATAATTGTGCAACAATGGAACTTAGCTTATTTGGAACTAATAACAAGTATGACACTTTTTTATGCTTATATAATGTGCCTACTTTTATGATTATAGTATCATTATGTATAGTTCATCGCAAAAAGAATTGGTTTCTCATCAATCCTGCCAGAATCAATCCATACAAATTAGTTTATAAAATTACTCGCTTAGCCAGACAGCATAAAGTTCCTGTTCAACGTAGTGCATTCACATACAGTGAAGATGAGATACCTACTGGACTAGATCTTGCAATAACTAAATATGGTGGTCTGTATTCTACTGAAGAAATAGAGAATGCTAAAGCATTTTATGGAATATTAAAATTTCTATTGTCTTTATGTCCAGTATTTTTAGTAATGATAGGAGCTGATTATTCATTGTTCTGGTACAGTGAAGAGATGGTACCACATTATTTATATGAACAATGAAAATACAATATATTCGATAATTGTTGTTTTGCTAATTCCCTTGCTCTATAAAAAAGTCTGTTATTATTCTATGGGTATGCTGAAAAGAATTGGTTTGGACATAATATTTGTGACCATGACTTTAATACTTATAACAGCTTTAATTGTTTATACTCACAAACAGTACTGTTTGTTTCAAAGTCTCCATCACCGTTATGATAACTTTTCCTATAAAGGTAGTAACAATTCTTCTGAATATATCATATACATGAACAATTAATCTCACATGGTAAGCAATGAATCTGTGTCAGCATTTTAGCAACACCATCTAAAACCTCATAAAACTCATTTAATATCTTATTAATAAAACATTACACTGTTTTAAAGAAGTACCAGTTGATTAATATTGAAATCAACTAAATGATATCAGGATAAAAAATGTATTAGATGACAAAAACAGGCAACTAGAGACTTGTCATCTTTACAGAAACAAAATTGATTAAACATATGGTAACGTATTTTACTCACTTGTGGTGCTGGTGATATACAAGTGACAGTAATTCCGCTTACTAAAACAATTCAGAGGCTTAATACAGCACTATATTAACACTATGAAGTTATAATTATTTTCCTTTCCAACAATATTCAGTGCAATTATTTGAGTGGAATATACAATCGTTTTCCACAAGTTTTAATTTAACATTTTCATTGTTATGTTTTCTAAGCTATTCCCAATACCATAATATTATTCAACTAGCAAGTATCCCACTACATAGTGACGCTTGACGTACTACAAAGTAAGAATGCAGTAACATAAGTTATTTGATATGCTACTATCATCTCTAACATTGTTTAAGATCACATATGAACTCATAGAGACTTGTGTATAAGAACATGTTAGAAACTCCATACAAAATACAAACACCGGGGAAGGATGATTAACATTGCCGGAAAACTCACTGATGATAGTTGTGTAAAACAATAAGCCTAATCTTTGGGATGTAAATCCCAGTGGACCTAAATAGGATGTTAGTGGGCTATAAATTATTTAAAAGCAGCACCACATGAAGGGGAAAAAAAGACTGTTGTCTGATAGAATATTTTTACATATTGAAGACTGGAGATGAATAGTGAGCAATTTGAAATACAAAATGCAACTAGAAGGAGCCTACTGAATAACTACAAAATAAAGGGTTGGCAACAACTTTTAGCAAGATTTAAATTCAAGAATGCCTGTATCTCATCCAAAGCAACTGTGATCTGCTTAGTCTGGATTTTTTGTTTTGGATTATTGTATAGACTAGCGAGCTACCCAGGCATATACCTGAATTTGTCTCTACAGTGGCTTGCATCATTGATATATGCTGTGAATGCAATCAGTCTGTGCTTCTATCCATTAGCTGGATATTTAGCAGATAATGTCGTGGGAAGATACAAAATAATAATTTATAGTTTGAAAATAATTGTGTTTGCTTGTGTAGTGGGTGTTACATTATTAATCATGGTAGTGTCTATTCTTGTGCCTGTTGTTTCAAGATCAGGACAAGGTGGTATTGTGTCTCTTGTTTTATACATGGGAACAATAACAATTTTTGTACTAGTTTATTTTGCTACAAATGTCAGTTCTATTGGATTCAATTCTAACGTGATCCAGTTTAGTATAGAGCAGCTCCATGACTCGCCAGCAGAACATCAGAGCATATTCATCTACTGGTATGTGTGGATATATTATCTAGTACAACTTGTCATTGTACAGCCATGGAAAATATATCGTTATGACATTATAATGGGTTTAAGTCTGTTTGGCATACTTACAATATCCTCATTTGTTACAATTATAGTATCACTATGTATAGCTCACCGCAAAAAGAATTGGTTTCTCATAAATCCAGCCAGAATTTATCCATACAAGCAAGTTTATAAAATTACTCGCTTTGCCAGGCTGCATAAAGCTCCTGTTCAACGTAGTGCTTTTACATACTGTGAAGATGAGATACCTACTGGACTGGATCTTGCAAAAACTAAATATGGAGGTCCATATACTATACAGAAGATGTAGAGAATGTTAAAGCATTTTATGGAATTCTGAAAATTTTATTGAGTTTATGTCCAGTATTTTTAACAACTTATGCTGTAGATTCTTCACTATATTGGTATGTTGAAAATTTTCAGACAAGTTCAATACCTTATCATTATATCCTTGATGACAGCACTTTATCTTCTTTAATAGTTGTGATACTAATTCCAATATACTTGTTCTTTTTTAGGCAATTTAAATATTGCTACTCTATTAATATGTTAAAACAACTTGGTGTAGGTATTATTTTCTTAATTTTGACTTTGATAACAATAACTGCTTTTCATTTTCCACTTGCCTTGGTAAAAAAACAGTGTGTATTTACTCCACTTTACCATCATTCTAACTACACATATGACGCTGGAGCTAATCATGTTGTAACTGATATTGATGTAAAGATACCACCAGTTTTACTTCTTCTTCCAAGGGCTTTGTATGGAATATCTAATATATTGCTTCATACAGCTCTCTTCGAGTTCATATGTGCTCAGAGTCCTCCATCCATGAAGGGATTGATAATTGGATTGTCTTTTGCTATAAAAGGAGTCTTTCAAGCAATTGCTGCTTTCTTATTACTTGTATTCATCTATTTTCCAACATCACACAGCAGTTGTAGTGTGCTGTACTATGGAATGAATTTACTACTGGCAGCTTTTACTTTGATAATTTACTCATATTTTGCCAAGAAATACAAACATCGACAAAGAGATGAGATATGCAACATCTATCAATATGCTGAAGATTATTATTCAAAAATTGAGAAAAACATTTATAAAATACAAGATCTGTCTTAACTGTTATCAATTTTTGAGTGGCAAACGTTTTCATATAAACAGTTCGATTCATCTTTTAGTAATAGTGCTTTATATATTTTTTTACACTAAGTTTTTTTAAAGTTTGTGTCATACACTATAACCTTTGTATTTTATCATTGCCCTGTATACTTTAGAAACATGAGATAATCTCTATTCACTGATTTCTGTCTGTCAACAATTTTAATATGTTGTTAGTTTCATAACTTAAATTTAGTTGTAAATGACATTAATTATGTTCCCAGGGAGGAACAATTCAATAAGTTCACTTCACAATGTTTTTCCTCAGACTTCTTTCACCAAATAGATGTATTCTCTCTCTTTCACAGGTTTATTTTAAACAATACAGAATTAAAAATATTTGGTTGCCTCTAGGAATGGAATCTAGGATTAACCTGCCAGCAAGCAAACACTCCAATCCTGTATTTATACTACTGCTACACTACAGTCTCACTCTCAACAGACCAATGAATAATAATCTTTTTTCAAAGATTCTTATTCTTTTTGGTGACTATTATACTTAATATTATTAATCCTGTATTGTTTAATAAAGCCGTGAATGAGAGAGAATACATCTAATGAGTAAAAGAAGGCTGAGAAAGAAATTGTAAAGTGATAATTTAGTGGAGTAAAAAAAATTACGGGTAAAAATAATCTTTAAAAAAAAAGAGAATTTTCGTTGGTCTGTTGAGAGCAAAACTGTAGCGTAACCTACCCCTCAAACTGTATAAAAACATGAATTGGAGAGTTTCTTTGCTGGCTGGTAGCCGTAGCTCAGTGGCAGAATGCTTGTGTGTTAAGCAAGCGGTCCTGGATTCAATTCCCAGTGGCATCAAATATTTTTAATTCTGCCTTGTTTAAAAAAGCCTGTGAAAGAGAGAGAATACATCTTATTTAACAAATTGTAACAAAGTTTAGAAAGACTTCACTACAAATGTTTTTTATACAACTAGCACACTTTATATCAAGAGGTTTAAATACTCCCAATGCTGTTAATTTTATGAAAGGAAAGCGATAATATTGTATCTTATACTAGCTTTTTGTGAATTTTCTAAAGAAAAGTCTGAATTCAGAATTGATTAATAATACAGAATTGCTTTTTTTCCTTTTATGGTCATTATTTGGACTTTACAAGACAGCTTTAGAAAATGCTGAGGTGCAGATTTTAATGGCTTACACCACTACCAAATATATTTTACACCTGTTGTCAGTAATCACACTCCTTAAAGGTTTTCTTCAAAATGAGAAGCACTTATGAATGGTATTTCAATCCTGTGATATATTAAACTTTAAATTTGGAATCTATAAAACTGTCTAGCACATCCTAAAAATAATAATTGAATAATTTATTATTGTGCAGCGATAAAAATAGCATAAAGTTGACCCCTGAAGAGGACTATGGCAAGAAGCGAGGCGCCCGTTAAGTTTTAATTAACATAATTAGTTGTTAGAACCAGAAAATTTTCTATGATTAAATCCTTTATCCTAATAGATTCATTATCATACTAGAGCAATTCTGAGGGATTAGTATTGTCAAACAGGCATAGCGTGAGGTTGAGAGCTCAGGCTCATTGTGATGCTCTTGTTTGTTTTAAATGTAAGTGACTGTTTGGGCAATGTTTATTCGTTGAGTAAATGTGTGAATGATATTTTTATCACTGCACAATAATATGCCATCTGTGACCTCTTTGATATCTTCTAATCCACAGAGAATTGGACGATTTTGTAACGGATGAGCTCTCTCTGACATTTTGAAACTTCGATGCTTATACTTTAATAAGCTATATATTGTATTTATATAGCTTTCCTAATAATAACAATCAACAACAAAAACTCCAGGGCATTCATGCTAGGAGTCGATCTCGTCCAGTACGCCACTAAACAGAATATTTGACGTAACGATATTTACCCGTACCATTTGAAGAAATTGAATGATTACCGCTTTGAATTCTTTTGCCGGTGTACTGGAGACAATGAATTTTCAAGTAATGTTGAGTATGGCTTATAACTGATAATAGAGTATTAACTTACCGCACTACTACTAACTTGAATAGTAATGTAACTCAGGTTAGTTTTTTAGTTTTACCTGTACAGCTAGATGCAATGACCCTTACTTTCAAGTTCATTGGTTTATGCCATACAGCAGTCATGTGATCACTTATAGTTCGCATATTTTCTTTTTATCACATGCGTCCTAGGTAGTTAGAAGTTGAAGCAATCCGAAGAGTCTTAGTTGTGTACTAATGCGTTGAGGGTTCGCACCCTTGGTGCTCTAGTTCTAACAGTTCTTTGTTATGCTTTCTAAAACGTCTGCCAATAGAAAATTATTCAATTGGTCCTATCGCCATCGATGATATTCAGTGTTAAAATGAAATACCTTAGAAACCTTCTAACTGGTTGACAGAATCAAATCTCAAGTGAAAAACTTTTGGTATCAACTAATCTCTTGTGGAATCTTTATGCATGGTGCAAGTTGTGAATCTATCATTTATTATTGAGCTGCTCTCAAATGTTCTTCCAATATCAAATTACTAGTGATGTGCTCTAATAGCACAAAATAGCGAAGCTAGCGATGCATGTTCCCTGTAATTGCAGCTATTCCATGCATGATTGGTGTGGCTACAAAATACTGTCAGATTCTTTACTTTGCTACCTGTTTCTGTTTTGTTTTAGCTCTCCTCCTCCTTGCCCTGTCTTTTTCATTTCTTATCGCTCTCCTTACTAATTTTTCTTCAGGAGTTTCTAATGCCCTCAAAGCTCTTGACCGAGCGTTTCTAACGTTTTGTCTACTGGGCATCACAACTTCGTACGGCCGGGTAAACAAAACAAAATGTTGCTAAGAAGGTTACCCAGCCCGCGCAAGTGCGTAGGAGAAAAGGTACACACGTACGCCCATGCAAGAACAAAAACAATTTCTAGACCTAAATATACTAGTGATGTGCTCTAATAGCACAAAATAGCGAAGCGAGCGATGCATGTTCCCTGTAATTGCAGCTATTCCATGCATGCTTGGTGTGGCTACAAAATACTGTCAGATTCTTTACTTTGCTACCTGTTTCTGTTTTGTTTTAGCTCTCCTTCTCCTTGCCCTGTCTTTTTCATTTCTTATCGCTCTCCTTATAATTTTTCTTCAGGAGTTTCTAACGCCCTCAAAGCTCTTGACCGAGCGTTTCTAACGTTTTGTCTTCTGGGCATCGCTACTTCGTACGGCGGGTAAACAAAACAAAATGTTGCTAAGAAGGTTACCCGGCCCGCGCAAGCGCGTAGGAGAAAGGGTACACAAGTACGCCCACGCAAGAACAAAAACAATTTCTAGACCTAACTAGTGATGTGTTTGAGCACAAATGGCGAGCGAGCCTGATGTTAGGTAACATAAAACTAAGTATTGTTACTGTGTTAGAACTTAACCTTAGTTCGCCTAATCCACACCGCAATTGCTTTAAGAATCTCGTATCCAGGTAGCAATGACGGGGGTGTTCAGTTTACCTGGTTTTTGTACAACTTAGAAAAATAGCTGTGCAGTACGTGCAAGAGTAAAAGGCGGGAGAAATGTTCTCGGCGCGACTACCATCGGTTTTGTGTAGGCAAGAATACCTTCGTGGTTAGTCTAGTGGACAATGAATTTTAAAATAAATGCTGTTGAGTAGGGCTTATAACTGTGACAAATAGCGTATTAACTTACCACCGCCACTAACTCGAATAGAAATGTAGCAGCTCTAGTAAGTATTAGCTATTGTTGTTGTTTTTTTGTTTTTACCTTTCTGTGAATTGGAAATTGTTGTTAGTTGTGGTCCAGAGATTTCAGCTTGTTTAGCCAATTCAAATCCAAACATAGCAGCCCGGGTTTCACTCTCTCTAATATAACATATAGTAATTGCAACCGACAATGTTAACCTTGAAGCTAAAAGAATATTAAAATATGTAAAATTAACTAATTCAGTTTTGATCAAGAAATTGAAACACAAGCAAAGCAGCGTTACGAACTTTAAGTATTAGTGGCCCATCATTAAATATATTTCAAACAGCTGTTTGTGAAATAACATATTTGCTGACCATCAATGTCCAAACTGCAGGCATACAATTTTTTTTTTAATTTTATTCACTAACTTAATGAGACATCCATTCAAAAGTTCTTCTTTCTGATTATCTCAGTATGTTGCTGTGTAATTAAAAAGTGCATCAAAAAATTTATAACTAATGAAATCTGTTACATACCTGAGTGAAATCCCATTCTTTCTCAAAAATGTGATATAAAGCAAACTTTAAGATAAAACAATGTTTCATTTAAAATTACCAACTTATATGTTAATGCTACAACACAATACCTGACAGGCAAATACACCACAATCATATGTATTTGTTTGCTTCGGTTGATCCTGCAACAAAAGCATTTACTAAGTGAAAAAAAAAAAACATCAGTTATAAGCATATATACCATCCTGTGAATATACTGCCATTTGCTCCAATCTGGAGCTGCACAGTTCTGATCCTTACATCGAAACTCAATAAATGATCTATTGGTAGAAAAGGTTATTATATTACTTTATTATGTAAAACACGAATAAAAAACAAATGTATACTTCATTTGATTCCACGATTCTTGGTAGTCTTGCTTATACGAATCAAAGTATTCTGCTCTTTGTCTCCGAATATCAAGTATCTAAAGGAAAAATAGAAATTTTATGGTGAATTGGTAATTAGATTGCATTAATAATACATGAGAAAAATAAGATGACTTCCTGGTCATTACCAGTAAGGTCCAATGTGCATTCCCAAGATTTATAATACTGAGAATGTAATCTTGCTCAAGTAGCTTAACCTGCAAAAGTAATCATTAATAATAATTCTGTGACATTTATCTTTATTTCTCACTTTGCAGAACCACCGCTTTACAGCTGCATATCCACCTTTTAATAGTTGACTAAAAAAGAATGGTGCCAATACCACAACCTTCTTTTTAATCTAATAGGGTTTAGTCATATTGAGCAATTGACACAAATACTTGAGTTGCTTACCTTAACAGCTTCCTTTGCTACCAGTTCCATATAGTTTGTCAAAATCTATTCCAATTTTAATTATTAATACATGTATAGTCATACGTTTTCATACCTCATCAGTTAGCCAAGATTTTCTTTCCAGTGAATGTAAGTTAGACATGCACATATGGCTTTGATGACAATCTATAATAATGACAATTGCGTATTTTCAACTCATTAACTCCATGCTTGCAAACGTACCTCTTTCAAGTTCATACATGGCAATTACTGGATATTGCATAGCAACTGTTGATGAACTAGTTGGCTCCACCTGCATATTTAATTATTGATACAGACTCAATAAATGACTTTCTCATTTTTTTTAATCGTGCATTAAATTTATACATTCATAAACATAACTAAATTAATGAAGTTTATTTCTTACCTTGCTATCATCAAAGAAAAACCATTGATTGTTAAATTGTGAACAACGCACATATGCCATGTAGTGTCCACTATGATTATTGAAGCGGACATAGTTTATTATAGCAGTGAGTCTGTATGTTTTTCTTTCTTGTTGTTTTCCTGTCAATAGTTGAATGTTCATCCCCTAATAATGTATGTTGTATAGTAAATTTATCATAATATAGAAGACAACCCCTTACCTGAACTTGAACATTTAATACATTCGAGTTACTTTAAATATGAAAAACAAAAAGTGAATAAATTGACACCTAGCTACATTGATTGTGCTAACCTGTTGATGTGAACACACAACATTCTGGGATGTCCTGAAATATATGTGGATATTGTGGCACTTCCTTTTTTATTACAGCTATTTCCAATTGTACATTATAAGCCATTCTTAAAATAGAATAGTAAACTAACCCTGAACATGTAAAATCGTGAACTATATCCTCTTCAAAGTGTCTGTCAATGGCTTCTTGAATTTGAGTATTTCTTGTTCCCTGTGAATTTAATCACAATTAAAGATCACAATATTACCCTATTATTTACATTACAATAACAACAGAAGTAGAAAGGTCAATGGAGTTATAATTAGAGCCTGCCAGAGTAACACTTTTCAAAACATATTATTCTACTTTTTTGTTCTTGAATATTGTTATTATTCTGAAAAATTCTTATTATTCTGAAATAGTCTTATTATTCTGAAACATATTGTCATTATTCTGAAATATTCTTATTATTCTGAAATATGGATGCAAAATAAAAAAATATTCCATCCGGTAGCTACTTTACTATAATTTGAGTTAGAACAATAACACTCGGCAATTTGAGTTAGAACAATAACACTCAGCTACATAAGTATCCTATTTTGGGCCTATAGCTAATTACGTTTCCGCACTTAATATTCCCACAGAGCTAAAAATGCTAGCATAATCTAATAGTTTATAGAAATAATGCAGAAAAAACTCTAATATAATGACACACTTACATCACTATAAACTTCCAAACATGGAGAACTCGTGACACCTGAACTGTATGTCTTCCCACATGACTTACAGTGAGCTATTTTATATAATTATTCCAATGATCAAGTGAATTTAAAACAATTTTAGCCAAAGAAATTTTAACTAAAAATGAATGAAAAATTAAGACATAGTAATATTTTACTTGAGCATTCTTCTTTAATATAACAATACTGCTTCAATTTCATTTTAATCCTGTAAAGAAAATTAAACTTAATATAATACATACGACAAAAAAAATACATGTTTGTACTTTGCCATAGAGAGTTCAGATAATTGGTCCATAAAAAATCCATAAAATTCATGAACATCTTGTTGTTGACCTCTAACTAAGGATGGATTAATACCTGACCAAAAAAACTCAGTAAATACATGCATGCATGCACACACACACACACACACACACACACGTTTGTCAAACTCCTGAGAAAAGAAGACCACTAGATGTTTTCAAAAAGTATTAAATTTTATTCTAATGTTAATTACTGTGTGATAAACTTGATTAATAGACTGAATGTCATAATGGCAATAGGTGTATAGGTTGGATATGTCGGCAAGTCGGGGATTTGACCAAGCACACTCCAGTTGAACTTCGGGATTTTCCTCCTCACAAGAGGTTCAGTCAGTCTAATCTGAGAAGGAGGTCACTGCCACCAGGGTACTGAGGCTTAGCTAAGTTGCTTATAAACTGTATTTAAGTTTTTAGGCTTAACGTTATAGATTTGCACAAAACAACATACAGACTCAGAACTGACTAGCAGGCTGTGGGCCTGGCAATACATAGCAGGGTCGGATCCAGAATTTTGAAAGGGAGGGGGCTGAAGGATCATACTGGTTTACACAATTGAAATTTTTTATTTATTGTGATATAGTGCAGCTATGCAATATGAATGTACTCTACTAAAAATAAATTACAATATATTCTTCACAGTTCAATTTATTGTATACATCACAATTCGTCTGGGATGATTCAGTCCCCAAAGCCCCCCCCCCCCTGGATCTGACCCTGCATAGTATGCACAAGTTCCACAGTACCACAAAAGGTGACACAGCAAAAAGGTGACACAACAGAATGATTGCATCATGCAGGTTAAAATTTAGTCAATTAACAATCACAAACACACACATATGCACAGTTATAAGTTAATCTTCTCCTGTGGGGTGTCCTTGTGGCGACATTCCCACAGATATAAAATTGACATTGATATTGAATATTACTACAATACAGCTGATATGAGCCCACAAGAAATAATCCATATTTTAGAGAGTAGCCTCACTGGCTGGAAAATATTTACTTATTCTCCTGTGTACCGTATATGTTGCAAGTCGAGGTTAACCATCCTACAACCCAATAAAAATATTATATGTAGTTACATCTGAGGTGGATAGACTTATGTCTTGCCAGGAGCCAGACAGTACAACCACCAGCTGGATTCAAAAATGATCCTCTTTTAATAAACAAGTGATAATTATAGATAGGTATTGCAAGCTCCATTATGCTGTATTAACCACAATACAATAAAGTATCAGTAAATATTTAATGATACCCTGACAAAACTCACTTTCAAGGGATTGAACAAGGCAATGGGCATCAATGATTTTCTTCTTTTTTGAAACCTCCTCACAGAAGTAATGTAACGTGGTTATTCCACAGGATCCTATCAAGAACATTAAGTTTTCGTTTCACTTTTTGATTGTTAATATAGGTTTTAGTTTGATAGAGTTTGTGAATGCAACTCACTAATAACCAACATTTATTTTGCTACAGCTAAGCAGGAACTAAATAAATCCTAATCTACAAAGTATTATCATACCTGATGATTGGCATCTTGTGCAAGATGAAGAAGAATGAGCCTGAACAACTTCCTGGCTTAAATCAAAGAATGTGGAATTATTAAGTAAACACTGCAGTATGCTATTGGCATAGCAATTATTTTCAGTGTTATTTATTCCTGGTGGCTTGCTGGTTACTCGGTCTTTACTATCTCTTCTCTTCATCGTGTTGACTTCAGATCTCACAAAATACGACAATACAACGTACTTGCACGCGCTACTAATCACGCGTAGTATTTGCGAACTCAGCATTTTATGGCTAATCTTCTCCCGCCAGACGCATGTCACAAAACTTAACGAAACTGTTTGACGCACAAAACAATAATAAACATTTATGACAATTCAATCTCTGTGTCTTCATCTTTCATTCTTCTTATCTTGCTTATCTTTCTCTTCCTTCTCCTTCACTCCAGCGGAGGGCAGAAACACACGACCATTACCCGTATCACATTAGAAATTGAATTGTTTACCGCTTTGAATTCTTTTGCGGGTGCAGTTAAAACTCAAAAACTTATGGGAGCTCCATTTCTATTCGAGTTAGTTGCTATTTGTCACAGTTATAAGCCCTACTCAGCAGCATTTACTTGAAAATTCATTGTCCACTAGACGAACACGAAGGTAAGTTTTGCTAGGTATGTTCAGTTGTGTGAAAGTATTGTGCGTTACAACTACTACTTGATTGTGTTGCTTCTTTTTCAATTCAAACAGTTGCAGGGAGCGGTTACTATGGCATTGAATCCCCTTTACCGCATAAACTTAATTTAAAAACTCGACTGTATTTTTGGCGAGCGAGCGTAGAGAGCGAGACACTTACAGGGGTAACACAATTGAAAATCGGGGATGTTTGTTTATTTGTATACATGTTTGGACGTATGTATGTCATTTTGTACTTTGACCCTCCGTATTTTTGTGTTCGCTCGGCGTTCGACCCCGTCCCAAACTTCAACTAAACAGAATCCTCTGGTTTAGCGACCATTACCCGTATCACTTTAGAAATTGAATTGTTTACCGCTTTGAATTGTTTTGCGGGTGCAGTTAAATCTCAAAAACTTACGGGAACTCCATTTCTATTCGAGTTAGTGGCGGTGGTAAGTTAATAGGCTATTTGTCACAGTTATAAGCCCTACTCAACAGCATTTACTTGAAAATTCATTGTCCACTAGACGAACCACAAGGTAAGTCTTGCTAGTTATGTTCAGTTGTGTGAAAGTATTGTGCGTTACAACTAATATCACAAAGAAAATTTTAAATAACGTGACTTGATTTTGTTGCTTCTTTTTCAACTCAAACAGTTGCGGGGAGCGGTTACTATGGCATTGAAGCCCCTTTACCGCATATACTTAATTAAAAAACTCGACTATATTTTAGTAGCTTGAGTGTTAGTTGTTAAAATCAATCATTTAACAATAGTGTAGTTTAAGGCTCGCTCACCATTTGTGCTCAAGCACACCACTAGTTTAGTAGCTTGAGTGTTAGCTAGTTGTTAAAATCAATCATTTAACAATAGTGTAGTTTAAGGTTCGCTCGCCATTTGTGCTCTAGCACACCACTAGTTTATTGGCGAGCGAGCGTAGCAAGCGAGACACTTACAGGGGTAACACAATTGAAAATCAGGGATGTTTGTTTATAGTTTGGACGTCCGTATGTCATTTTGTACTTTGACCATCCGTATTTTTGTGTTCGCTTGGCGTTCGACCCCGTCCCAAACTTCACTTAACAAAATCCTTTGGTTTAGCGAACATTACCCGTATTACCTTAGAAATTGAATTGTTTACCGCTTTGAATTGTTTTGCTGTGCAGTTAAAACGCCAAAACTTACGGGAGCTCCATTTCTATTCGAATTAGTGGCGGTGGTAAGTTAATACGCTATTTGTCACAGTTATAAGCCCTATTCAACAGCATTTACTTGAAAATTCATTGTCCACTAGACGAACCACGAAGGTAAGTCTTGCGTAGGTATGTTCAGTTGTGTGAAAGTATTGTGCGTTACAACTACTATTAAGAATATCACAAAGAAAATTTTAAATAACGTGACTTGATTTTGTTGCTTCTTTTTCAATTCAAACAGTTGCGGGGAGCGGTTACTATGGCATTGAATCCCCTTTACCTCATATACTTAATTTAAAAACTCGACTTTATTTTAGTAGCTTGAGTGTTAGTTGTTAAAATCAATCATTTAACAATAGTGTAATTTAAGGCTCGCTCGCCATTTGTACTCAAGCACACCACTAGTCACTTCACAATTTCTTTCTCAGCCTTTATTTACTCATTAGATTGTCCTGTGTTCGATTCCGTGGCGACCAAATATTTTTTTAATTCTGTATTGTTTATAAAGCCTGTGAAAGAGAGAGAATACATCTAATGAGTAAATAAAGGCAGTGAAAAAAAATTGTGAAGTGATAAATTAGATGACGAAAAAAATTCAACGAATAATAAGAATCTTTGAAAAAAAGAGAAATTTCGTTGGTCTGTTGAGTGAGACTGTAGCATAGCAGTACCCCTTAACAGTATAAATACAGAATTGGAGCGTTTGTTAGCCCAGTGGTTGTCTTAGCTCAATGGCAGAGCGCTTGTGCGCTGTCCTGGGGGGTTCGATTCCTGTGGCGACCAAATATTTTTACTTCTGTATTGTTTAAAAAGCCTGTGAAAGAGAGAGAGAATACATCTAATTAATCAACTAGTACTGTAATTTTTTAAAACCCTTATAGTGTTTTCTTAATGAGAGTTTTATGAAGTTTGATATGGTGGTGCAAAAATGTATAGTTGTGTAAATTTCAAATAGCTTTATATTTGGGATTTAAAATCCCAGTGGACTTAAATAGGATGCTACTCTACCAGACAGCAGTCTTTTTTTTGTGGGTGTGCTGCCTTTTTATAACATATAGAAGACTGGAGATGAATAGTGAGCAATTTGAAATACAAAACGTAACTAGAAGAAGCCTACTGAACAATTACAAAATAAAAAGTTGGCAACAAGTGTTAGCAAGATTTAAATTCAAGAATGCTTGTGTCTCATCCAAGGCAGCTGTGATCTGCTTAGTTTGGATTTTTTGTGTTGGAATATTGTATAGATTAGTGAGCTACCCAGACAAATACCTCTATATTATTCCATTACAGTGGCTTGCATCATTGATATATGCTGTGAATGCAATCAGTCTGTGCTTCTATCCATTAGCTGGATATATTGCAGACAATGTTGTGGGCAGATACAAAGTAATAATTAACAGTTTGAGAATAATTGTATGTGCTTTTATAGTGGGAATAACATTAATAATGGTGATTGTTATTTCTGCACTTCTAATTTCAAAAGCAGGGCTAGGTTATATTGCATATTATGTTGGTATTATCGGAATAATACCAATTTGTGTAATATTATATTTGGTGATAAATGTCAGTTTTATCGGATTCAATGCTAATGTTATCCAATTTGGTATGGAGCAGCTCTATGAATCGCCAGCAGAATATCAGAGTATATTCATCTACTGGTATGTGTGGATATATTCTCTCGTACACCTTGTGGTTGTACAGCCATGGAACATGTTGCAAGTTCAACCAATAATAAGTTTATGTCTGTTTGGCATACTTACAACATCTTCATATGTTACAATTATAGTATCATTATGTATAGCTCACCGCAAAAAGAATTGGTTTCTCATAAATCCAGCCAGAATTAATCCCTACAAACTAGTTTATAACATCACGAGCTTTGCGAGACAACACAAAGTTCCTATTCAACGTAGTGCTTTTACATACTGTGAAGATGAGATACCTACTGGAGTAGATCTTGCAAAAACTAAATATGGAGGTCCATACACTACAGAAGATGTAGAGAATGTTAAAGCATTTTATGGAATTTTAAAAATCCTACTGTGTTTATGTCCAGTATTTTTGGCAACTTTTGCAGTAGATTCTTCATTATATTGGTATGTTGAAAAATTTCAAATAAGTTCAATAACTTATCATTATTTATTTGACAACAATACGTTATCTTCTTTAATAGTTGTGATACTAATTCCATTACATTTGTTCTTTTTCAGGCAATTTAAATATTGCTACTCTATTAATATGTTAAGAAGACTTGGTATAGCTATAATTTTCTTAATTTTGACTTTGATGTTAATAACAGCGTTTAATGTTCCACTTGCACTGGTCGACAAAGAATGTATATTTACTCCTCACTACTATTTCAGATCTAACTATACCTATTATAACACTCAGGCTGATTGGTATAGTAAGCATAATATTGTAACTGATAATGATTTAAAAATACCACCAATTTTACTTCTTCTTCCAAGGACTTTGTATGGTATATCTAATGTATTGCTGTATACAGCTCTCTATGAGTTCATATGTGCTCAGAGTCCTCCATCCATGAAGGGATTGATTATTGGATTATCCTTTGCTTTAAAAGGAGTCTTTCAAGCAATTGCTGCTTCCTTATTACTTGTATTCATCTATTTTCCAATATCATACAGCAGTTGTAGTGTGCTGTACTATGGAATGAATTTACTACTGGCGGCTTTTACTTTGATAATTTACTCATATTTTTCCAAGAAATACAAATATCGTCAAAGAGATGAGATATGCAACATCTATCAATATGCTGAAGATTATTATTCAAAAACTGAAGAGAAACATTTTTAAAATACATGATCTGTTTTAACTGTTAACAATTTTTGAGTGGCAAACATTTTCATATAAACAGTTTGATTCATCATTAGCTAGTAATAGTGCTTTTTATATTTTTAACACTAAGTTTTTTTTAAGTTTGTGTCATGCACTACCTTTGTATTTTACCATTGTCCTTTATACTATAGAAACATAAGATAATCCCTATTCACTGAGTTTTTGCCTGTCAACAATTTTAATATGCTGTTTGTTCATAACTTATATTTAGTTGTAAATGACATTAATTACGTTCCAGAGAACAATTAAAAAAGTTCACTTCACAATTATTTTCTCAGACTTCTTTTACCCATTAGATATATTTTCTCTCTTTCACAGGTTTTTTTTTAACAATACAGAATTAAAAATATTTGGTCACCAGTGGGAATTGAATCTAGGATTGTGCAAGCGCTCTGCCACTGAGCTAGGACAACCTGCCGGCAAACAAACACTCCAATCCTGTATTTATACTATTAAAGGGTACTGTTATGCTATAGTCTCACTCTCAACAAACCAATTAAAAAAAATTGTCTTTTTTCAAAGATTCTTTTTATTATTATTTTTTTTAAATTTATTTATTTATTTTTTTTGGTGGCGACTAAATATTTTTAAAATTCTGTATTGTTTAATAAAGCCGGTTAATGAGTGAGAATACATCTAATGAATAAAAGAAGGCTGAGAATGAAATTGTAAAGTGATAATTTAGTGGAGTAAAATATTTTACGGGGAAAAGGAATCATTGAAAAAATAGAATTTTGGTTGGTCTGTTGAGAGCGAAACTGTAGCACAGCGGTACCCCTTAAACTGTATAAATACATGAATTGGTAGCCAAAAAGCCTATGAAAGAGAGAGAATACATCTTCTTTTACAAGTTGGTACAGACAAAGTTTAGAAAGACTTCACTACAAATGTTTTCATAAACAACTAGCACACATCATATCAAGAGATTTAAAAACTCCCAATGCTGTTAATTTTATGAAAGGAAAGCGATAATATTGTATCTTATACTAGCTTTTTGTGAATTTTTCTAAAAAAGTCTGAATTCAGAATTTATTAATAATACAAAATTGTTTTTTATCAATTTACGGTCATTATTTGGACTTTACAAGACAGGTTTTGAAAATACATGAGGTGCAGATTTTAATGGCTTACACCACTACCAAATATATTTTACACCTATTGTCAGTAATCACACTCCCCCTTCAAAATGAGTAGCACTTCTGAAAGGTATTTCATTGCTTCTTCTTCTTATGTGTATTCTCTTTCTTACACAGGCTTCTGTTTACACAGGCTTCTGTTTACACAATAAGGAATAAAAAATATTCTTTTAAGAGCCCAAAATTTCATGAAAAGCGAATAATCAATTGTCATTTTCTCCTTTTTCAACTTCATGACAGAGTTACAGAAAGATTAACCTGTGATATACTAAACTTTAAATTTGGAATCTTAAAAACTGTCTAGCACATTCTAAAAATAATAATTGAATGATTGAAGAGGACTAGGCAAGAAGTCGACTCCAGGATTAAGTTTTAATTAACATAATTAGTTGTTAGAACCAGAAAATTGATATGATTAATTCCCTATTCCAATAGATTCATTATTATGCTAGAGCAAGTCTGATGGATTTGTACTGTCAATAATAGTGTGATGTTGAAAAGCTCAGGCTTTTTGTGATGCTCTTGTTTGTTTTAAGTGTCAGTGACTGTTTAGGCAATGTTTATTATTTGTTGATCAAATGTGTGAAGTGATATTTAAATCACTGCACATTAATAAACCATCTGTGACCTTTGATATCCTCTAATCCACATTGAATTAAACGAAGTATTTTGTAACTGATGAGCTCTCTCTGACATTTTGAAACTTTGATGCTTATACTTTTAATAAAGTTATATAACTTTCCCAAACTTTAGGAATAATAATAATAAGCAACAACAAAAATGCCCGGGCATTCATGCTAGGAGTCGACCTCGTCACATACGCCACTAAACAGAATATTTAGACTTCTATTTAGACGATCTTTACCCGTACCATTCGAAGAAATTGAATTGTTTACAGCTTTGAATTCTTTTGCGGGAGTAGTTAACACTTAAATCTTGTGGTGGTAGCTATGTCCAGTGAACAAGTGAAAGTGTTGTAAGTTACAGCTACTGCTTAGCTAAAGAACAGCACAAAGTAAATTTTAACTAATAATAAATATTTTAACTGCCTTTACACAACATTTTGGGAATACAGTAGTAAGCATAGGGTTAGGTTCAAACCTGTCGCCAATTCCTTAGAAGTACACTGTTGTTTTTTTTTTCTTCGACCCTCTCGTATTTTTGTGTTAGCTCAGTCTTTGACCCCTTCCCAAAGTTCACTAAGCAGAATCCTCTGGTTTATCTATCATTACCAGTGTTGGGAGGGTAGACTGTCTCCTGGGGTGGAATGTCCACCTGGACACTGCGCCCTAGGGTGGTTTGTCCCCCAGCCGGCTAAAATGTCCCACTTACCTTTACCAAATGCGCACGTGTCTTTGAGTTCTTACTTCAACATGACCACAAACAGCATGGAATATGAAGCCATATACCAGTTTTTGTGGTGTGGACAGTACCCAGGCGGTTGCAGTAAGAATGAAAAAAGAGTTCTTAGGGGCAAAGCTAAGGACAATTATAAAACAGAAAAATATTCTTTGTTTTACCGGCCTCCAGGAGGCACTAGCTGGAAGAAAGTTCCAAGTTTTCCTAAGGAGAGAACTCACCTTTTCCTAAGGAGAGAACTGTATTATTGATATTTGTCATTCTCTACCAGAAGGTAATTGATGGTGTTAAAAGCTTATACTGAATACTATATTAGAAGAGATAAGATCTCCTTGCTAAATTGTTACTGCGGTGTTTCAACTTGGCAAGTGTGCATTGACATTTTCTTCTATTAAGGTAAACTGCAGCTTTTGAATTGCCTAAGTTTAAAGCTGTTTGATGTAATATTTTGAAAATAGTGTTGGAACTAGCAGCTTAGTTTATCCTCATTAAACAGTATTTCTCCCTGTTCTGCTAATAACTTTTTAAATAGTTTTACCAAGTAATATACTATATCATGTAACACAATATAGCAGCATAATATACAATATAGCATGTGAACCCAGAGTTAATTGACTTCTAAATGGCCCTACATCATGGCAGCTGCCTTCTAGGCTAAGACTGCTGGGCACTGTTGTATTTCGATTAGAGACTAAGTGGTGATGTTTAAACTATTATTTTTAATAAACTTGTGAGTGTGTAATATATGTGTGTGTGTGTGTATATATATATATATAATATGTATGTTATGTATGTATGTATAATATGTAAAGTTGTTAGCAAACTTTCCTACTTTGTGCAGTTTTGGAAGAAATCCAACGCAGCAGGTAGCTGAGAGTCTTTATTGGAAGTCCATGTGGAATGATGTGAAAGAGTATGTAAGAACCTGCCCCGTTTGTCAGACTACAAATGAAGCCAAGTTTGTTAAGGAAGCTGTACCACTTCATCCAATTCCAATCAAACCTGAAGTATGGAGACAGGTATGCATTTTTTTTCCTTACTAATGTTGCTATAGACCCCTTGCAGTGATGTAATTTTTTATTACATAAGCATCCTGAAGTTATCAAATGATTTAATAAATATTGTTTCAGTTTGTATTTGTACTTGCAATTTAGTAACTTTGAGATTAGCCATTTCATTATATGAAGAGCCAGCTAGATACAATCAAGGAAGGGAAGGTAGAGGACAATAAAACATCAGATATAACAGCAAAGCTTAACAGTATTCATTTAGCCCACTTGGGTTGTTTAACGACCGTAGTTTCATTGGAAAAACAATTCACTTTTAGTGGAAGTGGACAAGTATTCCACCACACAATGAAGTGCTTTATTCTTTTTCCTTGTAAATTTAATTAATTGTTTTATATTTTATGACATTTAATTTAGGAGCTTCTTTGATCTGAACAACAATATCTATAGTTGATAAGAAATATCAAGTTGGAATTAAAATAACAAGTTAGCTAATGGTCAATGAACTAAAGAATTACATCTTTTTAATAAACAAGAAACAAGCATTATCTAAACAAGGATCAGTATGTGCAGAGTGCACTGTAATACATTTGACTTATGAACTAGTTTTACTAGTCCTACATAAAGTTTTGATTATTTATCTATTCACTATTTCTCTTCTTTTTTTAAACCTATGTTAAGGGGGGGGGGGGGAATCTTAACCATTTATATACATCATAGCGCTATAGCTAAAGTTTTCAATTATTATGACAGAGTTTGAATTGTGATAGCTTGGATTGTGATAGCTTGAATTGTGATACCATTAGCATCACTGCAGGGGGAATAGCTATTTGTATCCTCTTCATCTTAACATCATCAATGGTTTCATTATGTAGCGTCACTTCTGAGATATAGTAATCAATGTTTTATCTCTTTATCTCTTATAAACTCTTCATCTTAGTCATCAATGGTTCCATTATTACGTAGCAGCATAACTCCTTCGAATATAATTACCTTCTGATCTCTTGATCTTGTCCTCATCAATGGTTCCACTGTTTTATGGATTCAGTTTGGCTAATGTGTGTAGGTGGGTATAGACCTTATTGGACCACTTCCTAAGACCAAACATGGAAATCGTTACATTGTAACACTTATAGACTACTTTTCAAAGTGGCCTGAAGCAGCAGCTCTTCCCAATAAGTAAGCTCAAGGAGTGGCAATATTCATTCATATATCGTATGATCTGCTGTACAACATAAAGCTCCAATTCAACGCATACTGTGAAGTGATACCTTCTGGACATAACAGATATTACACCACATTTATACGAAAGTTTTATCTTATCAAATGTATCACTACTTTGTTATGACAACACCTCATCATCAACCATATACTTACTTGCCATTAGGAAATTTATGTATTATTTTTCTATAAGTATGTTGAAAAACATGCGGCTAGGGAGAGAAGTTAGCATTGGTAAAGATCGTCAAACGTTGCGCAATTGCGCCAAACACGCTAGCAAATCAACGGTTATGTGCCAATGGTTATATAGTTTCTATATAATACCTAGCTAGTTCTTCCAGCCCCCTTTGTTTTCACAAATTATACCTTGTATTTTTTTAGGAAGGTGATTCAATTCATGATTTTGTTCAAATGTTCACTGTGAAGAGTATCCAATACAAACCACCTTATATCACTAGATTATTGATATGCACTAGCTATTATGCTTTATAATTGATACATTTTACCGCCGCTGACATATGCCTATTTTATGAGCTATTCTATTGTAGATTGGAATAAGCTAAATTTAGTGTAACTTATTGTGTACCATGTGAAATTATATAGCAGTTTAGATGTATAGAAGAGTCTATGTTCGCTTTTGTCACAGTGACTTTTTATTGTAGGTTTGTGTGTAACTGTATATGCCTAAGTGTATAATTATGTATATGTGTGAGTATAACTGTATATGTGTGTGTGTGTGCGTGCATGCTGACGTTGATTTTTCTAGATGGAAAGTAATTTAACTTTAAGTAATCAAAAGTAGCTCAATAAGAATGATAACATTATTTTGTCCACTCCACTTATTGGAATTCAATCTTGTTGGATTTCATTAATTACCAATTGATTGCTAGCTAGTTTGTATGCTTTGAAAATCATGTGGTCACCAGAAAATTCTTAATAATGGATACATTTTTAAAATCTATAATGTGTCTGCATTCTTCAAAAGCATAATTACTCTGTAGCATGACTTAGAGGAAATAAATTCATTATTTTGTAAAGCATTTATCAACAGTAAGTACAATAAATATAGCTACCTAACATTATTCAATTATTGCTGAATGAAGATTTAGCATTTCATGTGATTTGTGAATGTCACATATTATTTGATTTGTGTTTTATTCCTCTTTCACTTTTGCACCATTGCAGAAATGCTTTGTCACGAGCTATAGCTATACAATATATATATAAATAAGTTTATCTAAGCGTCTATTAATCTTGTGATTGAGATGAACATTTTTTTTTAAAACACACAGTGGAGGAATGACTCTCTAAAACATAAATGCTAAATTGTTGCAGTGATTATATAATATTTGTATAAATTTTGTTGACTTAATTGTGTCATTAATTTAACAACAGTTTGAACTGTGCTTGGCTAGTTTTTGTCAAAAGTGTATCAATACTTTTATATTTCTTTCCACCAACCACGAGTATTAATTACATCAAATACTTCTTCCATGAGTTAAAACATTGTGGAGCCATATCTGACATAAACCACAAACAGGATTTAAATTCCTTGCATTTCAACTTTATATGGACTCCAGTATAATTGCAACTTTGTCTTCCATATTAAAAATAGCATATGCTAGCTACTGGGATGCCTTCTTGACAGTCACCTAACACTAGTAATGGAATTAAATGAATATTATAATTATGAACATTGTAGGTTGTGTCCATATACATACAACAATTGCACCATGTTTGAGTAGCATATCTTTTTAAAATTCTGTTTAAATAACTTGAATTGGTTTGGGCATCACATTTCTGATCATGACTTTAATGACTCTAGCCACTTTAATTCATTACACTTCAGCTAAAAGGAATGTATTTTTAAATCCTTATAATTGTCCCTATTATAACTTATTTGATAATTACTATAACAGTACTTACTATTCTAACTAGTACAACTATTCAGACATTATTACTTATGAATCTGTAAGTTTTCCAGCAATGTTAGTCACTCTTCCTTGATGATGTTATTATGCACAGCTCTGAGTTCATGTGTGCTCAGAGTTCTCCATCCATGTAGGGAATGCTCATAGGATTGGCTTTTGCTATTAAAGGAGTTGTTCAAGCTATTGGTGGACTCATATCAATCATTTTGGTTATTTGTCATCATCATCCTCCAAGTATGGCTCATTGTACTGTGGATTAAATCCACTACTGGCTATCATTTCATTAATAGTGTTCACATACTATGCTAAAAAAATACAAATATCATAAAAGAGATGAGATATGCAACATTTATCGGTATAAGCAGAAGATTATTCTCAAAAACTGAAGAGAAATCTTAACTTACCATTTTTTTAATTTAGTTGTGTAGTTATATTATTTTAAGATTAGTTCAAGAGAACTTCATTTATAGATATTTTCTATTTAGCTGTTATATTTTATGAACATGACCATAAGTATTATCAAAATAGTTTATATTCATTTTAAACTCCTATTTATATAATTTGTTACACATCTCAATAATAGGGATGTCCACTTACCACGCTAAACTGGGGATTAGTGTTGCTAGCATGAATAACTCATATAAAATAGTAGTGATTTAGCTAAGCCACACTTTCACTTTGTGGTTCACTATAAGTTTCAGCTCATATCGTTAAAGTGACCTACTCAAAACAACAACAACCAAACCCTGAACTGTGTTGTTTGAGGGACTAGAGAATAGAAAAAGTTGAAAACTTTGCATAGAATTGTACAAGACACTTCGAAATAAGACAAAAGTGGTACAAAAATCAGGCAAGTTCGGAGGTATGAATATCATTAACAGTACTGCTATCAGGTAAGGTGGCGTGAAACAAGAAGGACATTGAAGTTAGTCTTGTTCTGGAGACTGTGTCCTGGGCATTTTTTTAATTCCAAATGACTAGCCAAAACTTGGTCATTAATATAGAGCCTTTACTTGTCAAATTCCTTGGGCATTGTTCTAGCATGGATTAGGCCCAGTGACTTTTCATGATTAATTGAAAAGTGTATATTTAAGAGATAAATACTGTAGAAAATGACGCTTTTTTTTTTTTTTACATATCTGTGGAAATTATCACATATTATTTAAGTTGCTGCCACTAGAATTTTACAATGCATTTACTGTAACTTATTAACATTGGTTATGTTTGGGACCTCCGAAGAACCCAAACAATAAAGATATATGCCAGACTATTAACACTTTGAACTTAATGAACCCATTTCATCATATGTACATCCCTTACCTCACCTTAATGTTATTCATGTTTAGTTCTACCCACAGGTCACCCTCATATGTTATTTCCTTATAACTTCACGCATAGTTTCTATTAAATTGAATTGGCAAGTATTCTGTTAGCCTCTGTAGACCTGAGCGTATATAACGCGTTTAGGAGTGCGCCCCTTTTTGATTCACTGCGGCAAGACTGCAAGCCTAGCGGCCAGCGGTTGCGCCCAGATCTGAGTCTGCGTCGTCACTGCAAGCTAACCAACCAACTAGCTAGCAAGACTACGACCCTTTTCCTGGTCCTTCAATTAGGAGGTCATCTGTCCAGGAAATGCCTGTACAGGTTATAAGCATTCCATTATATGGATTGATCTGCAACAATGAATGCAGATAAATATAGCAGAAATATATATACATGTAAATATATATTTATTTATTTGTTTTATTTATTCCAAGATATCTTCACAATGTTACCTTTAGGTAAGTGACTATGAGATAACTCAGGTTATCACATAGTGTTATCTCATGGCTGTACTGTGCAAGCTCATTACCCTAGTAGTTATAGCAACCCCTGGCTTACATGTTTTTACAGCTACCTTACTCTAGTGGAGCCTATACCCAACCAGGTTAAAGCAGCTGCTAAAATGTCAGCTGGGGGTGTGGTGAGCCCCTAGAGAGTTTTATGGCCAGCTTTATACTAGAGTTACCATCAAACTACTTCTATGAAGATATCAAGCATGGAATAAACCACTTATTACACTCATCAGAGTGATATGGCTAGATATTTCACTCTCAGGCTTTATTTTTACTCTGCCTCTGGCTCATGAAAATAAATTAGCCTGCCCATGAAATATTTTGTCATATCACATTTTGACTCATGTAATAAGTGCTATTTGTATAGTGAAAATAAGTAATAAGTAACTGAAGGAAACGTGAAAGTATGAATATGTCAAATCTAATATTATGAGTTTATCAGTAGTGTGATATGGCCCAACAAATGGCTAGCAACCTAGCCGCTTATATTCATTAAACAAAAACACACAGTATTGATACTTTAAATGAATTCTTAAATTACTTTGAGCTTCAACTTAACCATTCAAGGTCAGCATTTTTTGTGTTAAAGTCAGTGACTGCCATTAATGTTAGGATAATCTGTATAGGGGTTACTGCAGTGCTACCAATACTACCAGTGCGACTAGTGCTACCGTTATGCCATAGTAACATTATAATTGATGTTCATAAATTGTGACTTTTTATACCTAGGTGTATAGCCGAATGTTTAATGTCAGTTTTGTATCAGTTTTAGTGAACTATATAAATGTATATATATTATAATATATAATTATATGATATAATATTATATAATAATTATGTATCTGTTTGAAACTTGATTAATCCATCCATTTTCCTCATAACTATTACTCTAAACATATTACAACTATGCTAAATGCTACACAAACAAAGTAGCAATACAAGAACTACTGGGGGGGGGGGGGGGCTGCCTCTCTGTTTGCCTAAATATGGCCCTATAGAGTGATATGGTAAGAATATTTTACTCTTAGGCATTGTTTTCACTCGCCTCTGGGACTTGTGAAAGTACATTGGCCTTCTCCTGAAATATTTCGCCCTATCATACTCTGACTTAACAGTTTTGATGTTTGCTTCAAGAAATTGATTTCTGTTGTGAATACGATAGTCATCAGTAGAAACAATAGAATAACTATTATTATTGACCAAAGTTTAGAAAGGGCTCTTAGATACATGATAATGAAATACATGATATTCTGTTAAATAATGCTATTTTCTTTTATACTATGCTAAAAGATAAATAACTATAGTCAAAATAATGTGAGTATTGTCTATAGTGAGACAAATATTACAATAAAATTAATAAAACTATAGTTTAAACAAACTTAATAATACTTTAGCTAATATTTACTAGCAATGTTTTGTCTCTGAAAATTCAAGATAATTAGTTATTGCATAAAAACATTATTTTGAGAATTTTTATTTACAATTTTATATAGTGATCATGAACCATGAATTTTTTTTTTAACCAACTTCGATTGCACTTTCTTAGAAAGCATATTATTGTGTTTCATTTTTCTATGTGATTTCAGTTTTACAGTAAGAGGAAAGTTGCTGTAAAACATTTAATGTTTCAAGTTAGCATTGAATAACATGAATAGGAACAATAGGATTATTTGCTATTGGGAAAAGTTGGGAAAATATTTCACAATAAAAGTTGCCAGCATTTCACATTATTATTTATTCCACTAAGTAGCTTTAATTATTCCCAATGTGAATTGAATGAAAAGAAAGTATAGAAATGTGTAAAAAGCAGCCGCACTAATGTACTGCAAGTGTTGTTGAGCTCATAAGAGTATTGCACAATAAAGTTATTCTCTGGAGATTTCAGTCTGTAACACTTCTTTAATTAATTTTACTATAGCATTGAATAGCACCAATTATGTTGAACAGGTCAAGTTGAATAATATTATGTTCAGAAAATAGCGTGTAAAATTAAAATTTGTGCAAAAAGATAATAGATACCACTCAAATAATTACACTGAATAATGTTTAGGAAAGGAACATTTTTGATCCTATTCATCTTATAGCTTCATAGTGTATATATGGGGCTGTAATACATTCAGCATTACTTTAAACTTAATTCTACAGAAAATTACACTATAATTTGCAAAGGATAATCAATGTCATAATTATGATAAAATAATGTTGTTTGGGAAAATTTAAATCCCAGCATGTTGACTATAAATTCAGTATTCTTGTGGTTTAAAATCCATATTGCAGGAAACTGAATAGTAGCAAAAAGTTCCAAGATTTTAACAGAAGTAATGGAATCAACTATCTTACTGAATATTGATAAAGTACAAAAATATAGACCAATAAATTTGATTAAACAATTAAGATCAAATAATTGGTGTGTCTCCTCTAAAGCGGCTTTGATCACATTGATGTGGAGTTTTTGTATAGGAATAGCATATGGGTTAGCAAGCAACCCTAGCAAAGCTTTCCTGAGGTTCTGGATTTTATCTGTAATATATATAATAGATGCTATCAGTTTATGTTTTTATCCATTGGCTGGATATTTAGCGGACAATGTGCTTGGAAGATACAAAATAATAAAAGCTAGCTTAATAATATTTATATTTGCTTTTATAGTAGTACTTATTCCTATTGCAGTATCTATAGTATTGTTTACTGCATCAAACCCAGAGTGGGGATGTGACCCTACATTGTTTGCATCAGGTCAACAAAATGTTGGATGTGACGTTGGTTTCATAGGTTTAATTGTAGTTCCTGGTTTATTTTACATTGCCATTAACATCAGTTTTATTGGATTCAATGCTAACATAATTCAATTTGGTATGGATCAGCTCCATGATTCGCCTGCTGAACATCAAAGTTTGTTTATTTACTGGTATGTTTGGATATACTATATCATTCAGCTCATAATTTTACAACCTTGGAACATGCTATATATAGAGTTCATAACAAGTTACACACTTTTTGGAATACTGGGAGTAATTCCATTTATTATGGTTATTGTGTTAGTATGCATAGCTCATCGCAATAAGAATTGGTTTCTCATTATTCCAGCTAGAATCAATCCATATAAACTAGTTTATAAAGTCACTCACTTTGCCAGACAGCATAAAGTTCCTGTTCAACGTAGTGCTTTCACATACTGTGAAGATGAGATACCTACTGGACTAGATCTTGCAAAAACTAAATATGGAGGTCCATATACTACAGAAGACGTAGAGAATGTTAAAGCATTTTATGGAATTCTAAAAATTCTGTTGTCTTTAAGCCCTGTGTTTATATTACTAATAGCAGCAGATCATTCTGTGTTCTGGTACATTCAAAGTATTTTGCCAATTTTTTATGGTCACTATTTATCTTACCAAATTATTGACTACTTCTTTGATGACAATACTTTATCTGCTGCAACTGTTGTTCTGCTAATTCCGCTATACTTGCTCATTTTTAGAAAATGTATGCGTTATTATTCTGTAAGTATGTTAAAAAGAATAGGCTTGGGCATAATATTTCTGATCATGACTCTTATAATGATAAATGCTTCAATTCTTTATACATCAGCCAGCAAAAAAGAGTGTTTCTTCCCAAGTCTCAACTATCGGTACAAATATCACAATTATTCTGAATTTTACTATTCAGACCCAACTATTAATGATGTAAGTATTCCAGCCATGTTGATCATCTTTTCTCGATGCTTGTACGGAATATCAAATATGTTACTGTACACAGGTCTCTATGAGTTTGTATGTGCTCAGAGTCCTCCATCCATGAAGGGGCTACTCATTGGATTGTCTTTTGCCATAAAAGGAATTTTTCAAGCCATAGGTTCTCTAATATTAATTCCTTTTGGTTATTTTCCACCATCTTTCCCCAATTGTGGTTTGTGGTACTATGGAATAAATACATTACTATCATTTTTTTCTTTGATAGTGTTCATATATTATGCTAAGAAATACAAATATCGTCAAAGAGATGAGATATGCAACATCTATCAATATGCAGAAGATTATTACTCAAAAACTGAAGAATAGCATTCACATCAAAAACCTAATAGTTAACGAAGCACTTTCATTTTTATTCAACTTTTAGTGTTAGTCTTAATTTTATATTACATATTTTTATGATAAGTTTTTGTAGTATTAATTTGTGAGTTTGATGTTACATTTTTCTGCCAATACAAACAATGTTTTTGAAATTGCTGGAGTTATGTTGCATTGTGGTTGCTGTCAATCATTCATAAATGTATAAACTCATATTGGTAGTTGATTATAACTTAGCTATTACCTTTTCACGTTTCCTTTAATTACTTATGATCACTTTCACTTTTCATTAAGTCACACATTATTGATTTGCATGAAGTTTTCTTCTAAGTTCAACCACCACAGTCTAGTAGGATGCAAGCCCAGAAAACTGCTAGTGAGCGAGGCTATAAGTTTTAATAGAACTCACGACACATTGTATTGACACTACAAAATAATTTTTAACGTTGCCTTTATACTTCCAAAATATATCCGTTAAGCCTCTATTCATTAAGTTTGAGGTTCTGAAGAAGAAACATCAAAGATACACAGATATATGAGATAGTTCCCCAAAGCTTCTGAACTTCCCATACATTGTCAGGGGTGTATGCTGTAATTTCACTGTTTACTTATCATGAAACTAGATTATAAACAATCTATTCATTTTGATTAATCACAATAATACTGTTATTGCCAACATCTGGCTCATCATGACACCATTCAGTGGTAGTTGCTCACAGCAGCAGTAGATTAACAGATTAGAGAGACCTGACTAATCTCTCTAATAAGAAAATTAATTATTCCACCATCTAAACTAAAATATTACTGCTGTCCAGTCTCAAAATACTTATAGCAGCTGTAAATAGGCCATGGGGCATTTATATAGTTTATTTTTGTCATGCTACATGATAGTATAGACTTTGTCAATAAATACTATTACTTTTGAGAATGATTAAGATAATTATCCCCAAAACAAAGAGAAAAATGCATATTCATTGCTATACACCAAGGTTTTATAGAGATTTTTGGCTTATAACTATGAAGTAATATTGAGTTTATTCCAAATATAAATTAGATTGACTTAAGTTTTTCTATGCTTGAGTATTATTGTGTTATTATTTTAGATATTATTCTTTTGTTTTTGATTAAGTGAATTAAGTTAAAAAAATACATTTATAGCAATTGCAATAGGGGACTCTTCACCAACATGAGCCCAATTCTATACACTGATAAAAATTTGATTCTTTTAAATCTTTATTTTTGCATAAAGATATATATTAGTGTGTTGTACTAAGCTGAATACTCTATAACAGTATTCAATCAGTATAGGACACCAATAAGTACATTCATCAAGTAATTCGATTAAGAATTTAACTCAATTTCATTATTGCGGACCTCACCAATTCTGCAGCTAAGGTTAGGATTGTATATCACCAAACCTGAGACTAGCTATCTCAGTAACTTCAAGGTGCCTGCAGTTAGAGCTTTAGGTGGAATTTTACAAAGCTTCATTTTGAGAAACTGCTGAGACTGAACAATCATGAAAGGAAACTGATATAGATATGGTGAGTCTGTGCATGCTTGCACAAGTTCCCTATATGGAAATGTTGAGAATGTATCAGCCAACGACAATATGTTGTACAGTGTGTTTGTATGCTAAGTTAATAAAATGTGTGCATGAATAAGTTAATGTAGAATACATGTTGCTGTGATTGATATGCCAAATAAATTATTGTTTTTGCCTGAGGAATGATTTAGTAATAGCTATAGCTAGTGTATAGTAGTGCTGAGGGTTTGCACTTTTGGTACATTATGGTACAATGCAAATGATTTTTATAAACAATCAGTAGATTCACATCAAATAATTAATTTGTTATGTATAATAGTGAGAATCAAATCTTTCTTTGCTTTGATCTATAGAAGGTAACTCTTTAGAGTCTGCCCTAATGGTTGTGTTGTCATAACCATTACTTTGAAGTACTTTGTGTAGGTGTTTCTCTTCTTCCTTCAAGTTTTCACTCTTATTACTTAACCTACAAGCTCTTTGTATGAGTAACAACATGAAGGAAGAAGACAAATGCCTACACAAAGTACTTCAAAGTAATGGTATTAACAGCACAACCATTAGTCCAGTACTTATCAGTATGTACCGTGTCCACAGGATGTGATGGTGTGTTGGCATACAAGGAGCTAGGAGGCTAAGTAATTATGATTGAAAACTTGAAGGAAGAAGAAAAACACCTCTTGCTAAATATAATCAATGCATTTTGATTGAGTTTGCTTGATATTCCTCCTTCGAAAGGAGCTGATATAACTAATTTAAAAAATGGTGACAAAATTTACACGGAAAGGAGGGAGCAACTTAGGAGCAAGAGAGATAAACAAAGGAGGAGAAAAGAATCCATGAGCTGAAGAGAGGAATAAGAAAAACTGAGATCATTCAGGGTAAAAGTGAGCAGGCAAGAGAAACCATAGATAAAAAAAATAAACCATTTGCTACTGAATTCCAAATTTTGCAAAAGTTTGTTCAGGATTGCGGGTCTGGTATAGTTAAGTCTCTTTACCAAATGGTTACTATGCTTGAAATGGAATTAACCAAACTAAGTGGTTCTTGTGGGTTTACTTTTGATATTACTTTGGGTAAATATGTCTTCATGTTGTTATCATATATATCTGTTATTGTGAAAGCTCAGTGGCAAATTCTCTCAATTTTTTTTATATCTCCCTAAATAATATTAAGTATTTTGCAAACGCAAACTTTTCGTCATCCAGTTCTTCTTTTTTTTTTCTTTTTTTTTTAATGAACTGATAGAATATTATAACAGTCTTTTTAGAATAACCATTTTTCTTAAATACTTTTCCAAATGTTTAATTTCTGTTTCCCAAATTGAAGAATTACAAATTTGTATTGTGTTGTGTTCAAGGCATTTTATAGTAACTCTATGTACTCACTGTTCCTGATTGGAATTAAATGTAACTTTTATTTATTCTGATGTTTTTTTTTTAATATTTTACACTTCTTTCTACTGAAACATCCAAAAAAAGTAAGGTGCTGTTTGTTTCATGTTCAATTGTAAATAGCATAGATTAATTGATTGTATTTAGGTTTTGGTGGAATATTTCAATCTCTTGGATGTCATAAGACCAAAGCACAATGATATCATCAGCATATTATTATTATGGAGTCCTGGTTTTACAGAATACTTATTTTAATTGTTGATCAAATGTTAACTCATAACCTTAGAGGCATACTTATGGTATAGTCTACCATCATACTACATATACTTGATCCTTTTTTCTTATGTACACCATTTTCACCAACTCACCTAGCTCATGCTTATAAAGAGATGGACAGCCAGTCATTTTTCAGTGTGTGCATTTTTCATCATCATACAGTTACCATTGAAATTTAATAGCATTCAACCATCATTTACTAATCATGGTGAGGGCTATGTTCAGGCATTCACTTGAACAGGAACAAATCTTAACCATTTTGTTTGACCTTATTAGCTACCTGATTAATCACCTTTATTATTGTATTTCTCTTTCCCACCCTTTTCTCTTATTTATATTTTTGTTTCATTGTGCGCTTGCGTACAACTTTCATCCCTTATCTGCTTGTACGTGCGTTATCGCACACTTTGTTCTGTTACTCGCAAAGATTATATTGTGGAGTAAGAGTGCCCGGGCGAGTGACTCTGGTCCTTGGTTTAGGTATGCTGAATGAACTAAGTTTGGTAGCTACTTGTCTAGTTGAATGTAAGGAATCTATAGCCTGACTGTAGGGCTTAAATCCACAGGCTCAGCAGGTTTCTAAACTAGCTCAAAAGTCGACACACTTGATTTCTTCAGAACTGTTTCTAGAGCATCCTTCTCAAAAAAAAACCATGTATAAATTTGCTATATTTGAGACAATTGTGTAGTGTGGTGTGACCACCCCTGTCAGTATGTAGCTCTCATACAATGAAAACAGTGCATGTAAATGATGTCTTTACAGGAGAAGCTAAACATGCGAGGGGCACTCACCTCACTGATAATTTCATCAGGGAACTGCATTGTGATAATAAATGTGTTTGTACTGGATTGTTTGGAGTGATGTTTGTGGCTAATAAGTCATTTTTGAAAGGATATTCAAATGGGGAAAATGCTGTTGGATTCAAATATATTCTTTTCATTAATTTAGTGAATGAATGGGTCTATTTAATTGGATGTGGTTATAATGGCTGCACCAACTTCTTACTTCTCTAGCCTAGCATAACATTTAAATACACAATACTAGCAATACCACCTAAAATCTAACTTCTATTGAAAAGCTAATGCCAGAAAGCCATTTACACCCATATGTACGATATATTACACGTATGCATTTCTGGAATATTGGTCAACGAAATAAAACATTCACAATTTCACTGAGTTCCTCACTAGTAATGAATGGCCAATAGTGATTTTTATGAACATTTATTAGATACAAATAGCTATGATTTTACACGGCATGTCTTATATTCACTATGCTGAGATGAAAATTTAAGGGTGCCAAAATTGAAGTATAGCTAGATTTATTGATGTATGAGTGCTAATCTATAGATTGTGCAGCGCAATCTAAAGATTGTGGAAATTCATTAAAAGAGCAGAACATATAACTCCACTAAAAGCATCCTTCATGTTCACAAAGTAAACCTCAAAATGTGATATGATTTGGTGACATAGTTGGTTGGACGAAATTTTGTTTAGTATTAGTAATTAGTAAAAGGCAGCAGAGGCACAGCTTGAATTATGCTATTTGTGAGAAATTTAACGTTATGATATGATGATTCGTTAATTACAATTTCATGTACAAAACAATATTGTGGTCTCAAAAATGCTCAATAATGCTTTGTTTAGTATATTGTTACTACTCAAATGGTTGGTGAGCCACTCTTACAATTAGATTATGCATACATTCTTAAATTATCAAATGCCCTGTAAGATTTCACTTTATTAGACTGACTCTTACCTTTACTTGCCATAAACTGGACATTAACTGATTGAATGTAATTTTATATTGTGAGCATGATCCATTATTAAGTAACCATCAAGAAATGAATTGATATTCACTAACATGAATTGCACTTTTCAACAATGACAAACAATGAAATTGAATTACATCTAAACAAACTAAAGTTAAACTCCTATGCTACTGTTTTCCCAAAAATTGTTGGAGAATTGTCATAATAATATATGTAAGATTACAATAAGATTACAAGCGTATCATTAAATAGGTGCTTATTTATAGGAAATTTTAGTTTGTAGGTTAGCAAGTAACCCAAGCAAATCTTTCATACTATTGAAGCAGTCGATGTTATCTGTGATATACATAGGAGATGTTATAAGCTTGTGTTTTATCCATTGTGTCTGGATATTTAGCAGATAATGTTCTTGAAAGATACAAAATAATGATAACTAGAATAAAATTTTTATATAATTTCTTGACAATTATACCTGTTATAATATCTGTAGTATTGCTTGCTTGATCAGACCCAGTGTTTGGATGCGATCTTAGCTTGCTTGGAGCATGTGAACACAACATTGGATGTAATATTGGCTACATATGTAGTATAAATTGAGTTATCTGTATTATTTTAAATTGCTATTAATATTAGCTTAGGATTGTAATTCAATTTGGTATGAATCAACTTCATGTTTCACCATCAGAACATCCAAGTCTGTTTATCCACTGGTATGTTTGGACATACTGTACTATACATTGTACAACATAATTGTACAGCAATGGAACTTAGCTTATTTGGAACCAATAACAAGTATGACACTTTTGTATGCTTATAATGTGCCTATTTTTATGATTATAGTATTATTATGTATAGTTTATTGCAAAAAGAATTGGTTTCTCATCAATCCAGCCAGAATCAATCCATACAAACTAGTTTATAAAATTACTCGCTTAGCCAGACAGCATAAAGTTCCTGTTCAATGTAGTGCATTCACATACTGTGAAGATGAGATACCTACTGAACTAGATCTTGCAATAACTAAATATGGTGGTCTGTATTCTACTGAAGAAATAGAGAATGCTAAAGCATTTTATGGAATATTAAAATTTCTATTGTTTTTATGTCCAGTATTTTTAGTAATGATAGCAGCTGATTATTCATTGTTCTGGTACAGTGAAGAGATGGCACCACATTATTTATATGAACAATGACAATACAATATATTCGATAATTGTTGTTTTGCTAATTCCCTTGCTCTATAAAAAAGTCTCTGCTATTATTCTATCGGTATGCTGAAAATAATTGGTTTGGGCATAACATTTGTGACCATGACTTTAATACTTATAACAGCTTTAATTGTTTATACTCACAAACAGTACTGTTTGTTTCAAAGTCTCCATCACCGTTATGATAACTTTTCCTATAAAGGTAGTTACAATTCTTCTGAATATATCATATACATGAGCAATTAATCTCACATGGTAAGCAATGAATCTGTAAGTTTTCCGGCTATGTTAATCATCCTTCCCCGGTGTTTGTATGGAGTTTCTAACATGTTCTTATACACAAGTCTCTATGAGTTCATATGTGATCTTAAACAATGTTAGAGAATGATAATAGCATATCAAATAACTTATGTTACTGCATTCTTACTTGGTAGTATGTCAAGTGTCACTATGTGGTGGGATACTTGCTAGTTGAATAATATTATGGTATTTAGAAAACATAACAATGAAAATGTTAAATTAAAACTTGTGGAAAAAGATTGTATATTCCACTCAAATAATTGCACTGAATATTGTTGGAAAGGAAAATAATTATATCTTCATAGTGTTAATATAGTGCTGTATTAAGTTTCTGAATTGTTTTAGTAAGCGGAATTACTGTCACGTGTATATCACCAGCACCACAAGTGAGTAAAATACGCTACCATATGTTTAATCAATTTTGTTTTTGTTTTAAATTTTTTTCTTGCTGGTTATAGTTCATGTTATACCAATTTGATTTTTTATACCAAACAGTTCATTTTTAATGCCAACATGTTTCAGCAGACTGCTTCTGCCATCATCAGGGCTGATTTATAAAAATCAAAAAACAAAAATGCTATAATTAGCCTAAGGGTGATGCTTGACAAATGCAATATATTGCCTAAGGTTTTATTCTTGTTTATTTATGTGAGTGGCCTCTAGTTGCTAAGCAATATTTTTAAGCCTTTGTGTGTCTTGATTAGTGGTCTTATTTCTAAGCTCTTTGGAATCAAACCATGTTTCTTACATCTCAAACTGAATGCCAGTTGATTAGTCAAGTTAGCTCTCTTCGACATGTTCTTTTCCAATAGGCCAATACACTTCTTGTTTCTGATCCATATATCCTTGTTATGTACTGTTTTATATTTTTTTCTTGCTGGTTATAGTTCATTTTATACCAATTTGATTTTTTATACCAAACAATTCATTTTTAATGCCAACATGTTTCAGCAGACTGCTTCTGCCATCATCACGGCTGATTTATAAAAAAATCAAAAAACAAGGGTGATGCTTGACAAATGCAATATATTGCCTAAGGTTTGATTCTTGTTTATTTATGTGAGTGGCCTCTAGCTGCTAAGCAATTTTTAGTCTTGATTAGTGGTCTTATTTCTAAGCTCTTTGGAATCAAACCACGTTTCTTACATCTTGGCATTAAAAATGAATTGTTTGGTATAAAAAATCAAATTGGTATAAAATTTTGTTTTTGTAAAGATGACAAGTCTCAGTAGACTGTTTTTGTCATGTAATACATTTTTTAGCTTGATATTATTTGGTTGATTTCAATATTAATCAACTGGTACTTCTTTAAAACAGTATTATAATGTCTTATTAATAAGATATTAAATGAGTTTTATGAGGTTTTAGATGGTGTTGCAAAAATGCTGACATTGATGATAGTTGTGTAAAACAATAAGCCTAATCTTTGGGATGTAAATCCCAGTGGACCTAAATAGGATGTTAGTGGGCTATAAATTATTGAAAGGCAACGCCACATGAAGAAAAAAAAAGACTGTTGTCTGATAGAATATTTTTACATATTGAAGACTGGAGATGAATAGTGAGCAATTTGAAATACAAAATGCAACTAGAAGGAGTCTACTGAATAACTACAAAATAAAGGGTTGGCAACAACTTTTAGCAAGATTTAAATTCAAGAATGCCTGCATATCATCCAAAGCAACTGTGATCTGCTTAGTCTGGATTTTTTGTTTTGGATTATTGTATAGACTAGCGAGCTACCCAGGCATATACCTGAATTTGTCTCTACAGTGGCTTGCATCACTGATATATGCTGTGAATGCAATCAGTCTGTGCTTCTATCCATTAGCTGGATATTTAGCAGATAATGTCGTGGGAAGATACAAAATAATAATTTATAGTTTGAAAATAATTGTGTTTGCTTGTGTAGTGGGTGTTACATTATTAATCATGGTAGTGTCTATTCTTGTGCCTGTTGTTTCAAGATCAGGACAAGGTGGTATTGTGTCTCTTGTTTTATACATGGGAACAATAACAATTTTTGTACTAGTTTATTTTGCTACAAATGTCAGTTCTATTGGATTCAATTCTTATGTGATCCAGTTTAGTATGGAGCAGCTCCATGACTCGCCAGCAGAACATCAGAGCATATTCATCTACTAGTATGTGTGGATATATTATCTAGTACAACTTGTCATTGTACAGCCGTGGAAAATATATCGTTATGACATTATAATGGGTTTAAGTCTGTTTGGCATACTTACAATATCCCTCATTTGTTACAATTATAGTATCACTATGTATAGCTCACCGCAAAAAGAATTGGTTTCTCATAAATCCAGCCAGAATTTATCCATACAAGCAAGTTTGTAAAATTACTCGCTTTGCCAGGCTGCATAAAGCTCCTGTTCAACGTAGTGCTTTTACATACTGTGAAGATGAGATACCTACTGGACTAGATCTTGCAAAAACTAAATATGGAGGTCCATATACTACAGAAGATGTAGAGAATGTTAAAGCATTTTATGGAATTCTGAAAATTTTATTGAGTTTATGCAGGCCCGGAGCAAGCACATTTTTAGTGGTAAGGCCAAAGATGATACACCCCTAATAGTTATTATTTTCATTGTATTTTTATTTAGCTGCTGGTGCCCAGTATTGTGCTGATCCAGGGGCAGACTGTTTTGTATGAGACCCTAACATTCATTGCTTTACTTCATGAAATATTGATTATTTTAGCAATAATAATTTAGTGAATTAGAAAAAAATTTATGATTTAAATCAAAATTTGCCAAAGATTCTGATACGATGTTCTGAGTCTGCAACAAAGTCATTAACAACTTCTTCAAGATTTAAAGCATCAGTGAGCTCTTTGTGGACATGTAGGACCATCAGATTGTTCAGCCGCTGCTGCCCCATGGTACTTCGAAGATACGTCTTCACACGACGCAAAGCACTAAAGGACCTTTCTGAACTGGCATTTGTAGCTGGCATGACCATAATAAGTTGAACAACGCGACTCACTTGACTCAACAAGCTTCTCTGGGAACCAAAAAGTCCTTGAAAGTAAGCTTGAATGTCAAAAATAGTCGGATGTCTTCGGATGGCTCCCTCCTCTTGCATAGCAGCACTCTGAAAATCAATTCCAAATGTACGCAGCTGAACATGTAGCAGATCAGATACAAGATCATCCTTGTAGAAGTCACATACTGTCTTGAATGGTTCAGAGAAGTCTTCTTGCTGACTTGCTTTAATCAACAGCAGCTCCAAATTGCTGTATAGTTGATAACCAGGTTGGTTAAACCTATCACTCAAGCAACTAATAGTATTATCAATCGCTTCATAATATACTTGCCGATAATATGCTTTAGGCGCCTCATGATGAAAATGACTACTGCTGTTCCCATCATCTAAGCATCTTGGGACCCTGCGTCTACGGGGAAGTTGAGGCTCTTCAATATCAACTGATTGTGCTTTCTTCAGTAATTTCTCCCAGAACAGATCAAATTCAGTGCGTACCTTGGCAATTGTTTCAATAACCATCTTAGCAATTACTTGACCTTCAGCTGCTGAAGTGGCTTTGTGTTGTAGGGTCTTGCTGAGATTGTCTGAGTGCCTGAGGATCATCTCTCCAAGAACAGCCCCAAACATGAAATCAAATGTTTTCATTTGACTGCACACTCCATTTATTCTGGCTTTGGATTCTGTATCTCTCACCAATTGTAAACACTCTTCCCATGTACTCAATAATGTTTCATAGTTGTCTAAGATGCTTGCAAGGGCGTCAGCTCGTACAGTCCAGCGGGTAGGGCATAGTAGACGAATACCTGGTGATCTGCTACCTACATTAAGGTCATGAGAAGATTTCAGTTCACGAAATACTCCCTCACGTTTGGGCGAGTATTTGATCAGTTTAGTCACCTCATATGTCACTTCAAGTGCTTTTCTGATTGGTAATGATAACTTAATAGCATCGTTGACAGCCAAATTTATGGAGTGACCATAACAGTGAATGTAAACTGCCCTGGGCTCATCCTCCATTATTCGCTTGGCAACTCCAGATCGAGCTCCACGCATGCTACTTGCTCCGTCATAACACTGTCCACGAAGTTTAGATAGTGGTACGTTCAGCCTGCACAGAGCATCTTTTGCAACACTAGTAAGTGTAGCAGCATCTATTGCTGGTACTTTATAAAGTCCAACAAATTCTTCGTGAACATCGAAAGAATCAGTAACTCTTCGGAGTACTATGGTAGTTTGTTCATCATTACCAATGTCAGTTGTCTCATCCAGCATTAGTGCGATAAATGGTGATTCTTGTAAGCATTTTGAAACTGTACGCAAGATATTAGTAGCCATTACTTTTAAGACTTCATTTTGTATGTCGTGAGATGTATATCGATTAACTTTCCGCTTCATCCATTCAAGTAACCCAGCATCATCTTCTCCTTTCAACTGCAATAATTGCAAGAAGTTTCCATCCTCCTCACTGCCATCACCACGAAGAGGCAGTCCTTGCCTGGCCAAATATCTGATACTGGATACTATTTTTAATAGCATGCCTCGATTATTCTCTTTTTCTTTAACCTGGTTGTGTTGCATCAACTCCATTACATTTGTAGTTGTGGCTGGAATAGTAATAGTCAATTCAACAGCCTCTCGATGGCAATTACTGAGCTCATGTCTTTTTAGCACTGTAGTGGCATCTTTCCAATTAGAAAAACCAGTTGAAATCTATAACAAAAAATTACCAATACTTCAGTAACTTAGCTAAACAAATGGTGTTGATAGCAACTTGTAAATATATAGTTGTACTTAAAAAGTGACATGACATTCCAACATCAAATTAGGGGCCTACATTCACCTACCTTACGGTAACTTTTATTTTTTTAGCTAGTTCAAAGTTCAACTTGATTTTGCTCTTGATCGGAATAAAATCTTAACTTAGGAATACCTTGATTATAACAGTCATGGACCCAGTATAGCATGGTATTGGACTTAAACTGATAGCATATTCCTTTGGCACAAAACTAGCACCCTAAAATCTCAAAAATGCCAAAATCGCTAAAATAAAAATCTGTCAATATTAGCTACCTTAAGGTATTATTTTACTTATCAAAGAAGGCTCTGCAAAGGATGCAAGCATCTTGTGTTTTTTGAAGCCTTCAACACAAGTGTAGCAGAACAGGCAGTCTCTGGCAGCATCATAATGCAAATATGGCCACCGCTTAAACCAAGGAGCCTGACATGAACGCCACACTATCTGCTTCTTGCCGAATGACTTCTTGGGGAAAACAAAATTATCTGCTGGGTGGTTAGGGGCTGGTGGAAGATCCGGAAGAGTAAAACGAGAACTGGTAGTGCCAGTACTACCTGTAGAAGTATAACTAGAAGAAGCCATATTGCAAGCTCAGTGGATAAAAACAGCTGCAAGATTTCTGAGCATGCGCGTAGCTAATTCATTAAAAAAATTTTTTAATGTCTCGGGAGTGCTACGGCCAAAACCGTAGCAACCGTAGCGGTTGCGCCGGCCTTGTTATGTCCAGTATTTTTAACAACTTATGCTGTAGATTCTTCATTTTATTGGTATGTTGAAAATTTTCTTTAGCTTTACCTGAACGATTGTGTACCAGGATTGCGGGTGTGAGAGACCAGGGAGGGGATTATGAAGCTGTGACGAGTGTGTTATTGAAGGCTGTGGGTGAGACGTCCCTTACCTATGGTCATCAGTTGTTCGAATTGTCGGGGGAGTTTATGAAAGCGAAGTCAGCGGGGGAGATTGTAGAGGTGATAGAGAGGATATGTAGAGGTGTGATGCAAGGGTGTGAGTCAATGGAAGATGCGGTTGTCGCGTTGGCTATGGCCCTGACCCGTAAGGTGATTCCACCAGGTGGGAAGGTATTCCTAGAGAATAGGAAAATTACAAGGATGGAGGAGTTGAGAGAGGCGTGGGAACATTGGATGGCTGGTAGGCAGAAGGGTAATTTTTATAAGGCGTGGATTAGCTCTGGTATGGGAGAGAGCAGTAGAGGGTATCATGGTAGTGGAAGTAGTGGTGCGTATGATCGAGGCCATTTGAATAGTTATGTCACCTGTTTCAACTGTGGGGAGAAGGGACACAGGTCGACTGAATGTAAGATGGCCAAGTCCAATGGTGGGAATAGGACTAGTGAGGGTGGGCCTAGTGTGAGGCCAATAACTTGTTTCAACTGTGGCAAGAGTGGGCACAGGAGTGTGGACTGTCCAAACCGGAAGGTGGGAGGTGTGGTGAAGAAAGAACCAGTATTTGGTAGAGTGGCAAAAATCGTTGTGGGAGCGAAGAAGAAGGGTAATGTTGCATGGGGTTTGGTGAATGGTGTGAGGGGAAGGATATTAGTGGATTCAGGGGCTGAGGTAGGTATGGTACCAAGGTCTTTAGTGGGAAGTGATGTTGTGAATTGTGGCGAGATGCACATTTCAGGTGTGTTGGGGAAAACTAGTGTGTACCAGAGCACAATAGTGATCTTTGAGATCGGTGGGTTAAAGTGTACGAAGTTAGCAATGATAGAGGAGAGGGATGATCCGGAAGTAATGAGTATTATTCCGTTTGATGTAACCAATGCAGAGGAAGTCAATGCATTTAGGGTAGCTATTGAGGAGTCCAAGACATTGGGTAGCTCTGAGGTAGTAGCTGAGGCTGAGGTTAACGTGTTAACTCGCAGCCAGGTGATAGAAGAAGAGATATTAGATAGGGATGATGATGATGCTAAGTGTGAGGATTTGTGGTGTGTGGTTGAAGGGGAGGAGTCGGAGAAGTTAGAGCTTGGTGTTGATATGGATGCTTCGGTTGAAAGGGAAGAGAGGCAGAATCATTGCAAGAGTGCTTGAGGGATAGAGTGGATGAGGGGTGTGATGTGGAGGGGGTGTCGACATCATTAGACAGTGTAGTGACAGTGAGCGAGAATGAGTCTGAACTTTGTAAGATAGCAGAACAGATTGGTCCGGTGATGTCAGGATCAGACGGGGAGGAGTTTAGAATGGCAGTGAGAGATGATGAAAGTTTGAAGGAGTGGCGTGAATTGGGGGATAGGAAGGAGAGAGGATTTTCGTGGAAGAAGGGAGTTTTAGTGAAGAGTTTATACGTGACGTGGGAGGAGTTTAGAGATGTACTGGTTGTTTCTAGTGGGTACAGGAACAGGATTAAGGTTAGGGGTACATCGTAGACGACCTCTGAGCTCGGAAGCCTACCAAGTGAGTGTCAGGACAGTGATTTTCATCATAGTCAACTGGAGAGGATTCCAGTAAAGCAGTGCCAAGTTTTTCATCAGCTATAGTGAAACAGTCTATCCTGGTAAGCATTGCTAGCTAATTTTGTCTGTGAACTGCATTAAGTTGATGCTGTTGCTTTTTTTTTTTTTTTTTTTTTTGCTGTTGTTATAGTTTTAGTGTATGATAAGCAGAAATTTGTTACTCACCCAGGAATTTCTATCAACCACAGTGAACCATCTGTCCTGGTAAGCCAGTATATTCTGTTTTAGTCTACTGTTGTATTATTGTTAGAATGTTATTATTATTAGTGGTTCACCATCGACAGAAATTATAACTCAGTGAATCTGTATTGCACTTTGTTTATCCTGGTAAGTTTTTCTAATCTAGTCAGTAAATTCTTTTTTTTTTTTTTGGATGAAATAATGATAACATGTCATAATTGTTATTATTATTATTATTTTGTTGTTGTTATCATTATTATTACTACTTCTGAATACAATAATCGTAAAAAATGAGTCTAGCTCTTTATGATCTTATTGCTACTACTTATTATTTTGTAATTATTAATACTATTATTACTACTACTTATTATTAATTATTACTGTTGCTATTATTACTACTACTAATTATTACTATTACGATTAGCTCATGAACTATTTATGAATACCTATGTTGTCGTCAGTCATGGGTATTAATTTTAATTGTCTGTTAAAAGCAAAACTATAGCATATCTGTACCCCATAACTTCAGAATTGGAATATTTGGTTGCTTGTTGATTGCCGTAACTCAATGGAGGGTGCTGGCACATAGCAACGACTGAGCGCCCTTAGTAGCGCACTCCAGCTGAATAGTCACGCGTTACCACAAAGTCATGCCCTGCTTTGTAGCAAATAGCCCGTGAAATATAGCTGTGCCTCACTCATTATTATGCATGTACGGTTAGGGCGGGGTCAACTTACAATTTAAAAAATCCTCGTGCTCTAAAGTAATGGATCCAGAATCTTCTCTCCCGTACTGCTCAGGAATGGATGAACGGCTATGGTTCAAACTTTGCCAGAATTTAGGGCCACCAGGGGTTGACCTTATAACATTGAGATATTTTTAATGTACGGAATTTTATCGAAATAATCAACAATATTTCATGTGGTAAGGTGAGTAAATAGAAAGGTAAAATAGAAATTTAACAAAAACTCAATGTTATGGCATACACACAAGGGTAAGAAAATGATATACAAAATATCGGCTTCTAAACTACAGCGGTAGCCCTGCAGTACTGCCGTGAAGTCTAAAATCTTGGCGGAGGTATTTCTTGAGATGCGATCGACTTCCAGTCTTCATTCTTGGTAGGAGCTTTATCCTAGTAGTACTTGCTGGCCTCCATAAATAAAAAAACTCGGGGGGGGGGAGCAGAAGTAAGTTTAACATGCCCTAGCAACCATGGCCTATTTGGCGGGTTTTTCGCGCTCAAAGAATGTGCCAGCACCCTTAAGCAAGGGGGTCCAGGCTTCGATCCCCAGTGACAACCTAACATTTTAATTCCATAATATTGTTTTAAAAAGCCTCTGAAAGTTAGAGAATACATGATGAATATTGTTACTATTATCATTCTTATCATCATCACCATTGTTTATTTTTCTTTAGTTATATGGGCAATAAACAAAACAAGCGCAATCATCGAAATAGCCATCGGCATGTATTTAAGAAGAGGAAATCTAACTATAAGCATAATAGTAACTTGTTAGTCACAAAAGCCAAATCTCATGCAGGAACTTCTTCATCAGCGGTCCCTATGGAGACAGAGAGCACATCAGCAGAAAACCATCAAACCCTTGTTACAAGTGAAATAATAAAAGGTTCCCGAATAATTAACATAGAGCAATTATACCATCACATTACTGATATTACTATGCATGCTGCTAAATGTGGAAGTGAAATGAAATAAATTGGCGAGACCAGAGAAGGACTTGCTTCCATTTTTGTCTGCTCATGTGTGAGTTGTGGACATAATATACATTTACAAACGTCTGAGAAAGTAGTGGGGCCAAAAGGATACAAGCGCTGGCAATGTAATCTAGCAGCAGTTTGGGGCCAAGTGTCTTCAGGTGGTGGTCATACACCCCTGATGGAAACTATGAGTGTTTTGGGGATACCAGTAATGGCAAAATAAAGTTATTCCATAACTGAAAAAGATATTGGTGAGTGGTGGAAGATTCAGTTCAAAAAATCTTGCCTTGAAGCTGGGCAAGAGGAAAAAAAATTAGCAGAACAGCGAAATGATTACCACAATGGAGTACCAGCTATCACTGTAATCACTGATGGCGGATGGTAAAAAAGGTCACACAAACACTCATATAATGCCAAATCCGGAGTGGCAATTATAATCGGACAAGAAACTGGCAAAATTCTTTTCCTAGGTGTACGAAATAAGTTTTGTACTTCCTGTGCTCTCGGAATTTTAAATCACAAATGCTACAAAAATTGGGACAGTTCTTCAAGTGAAATGGAAACAGATATAATTTTGGAAGGTTTTCTACAGGCTGAGCAAACACATGGGATAAGGTACATGCGATTTATTGGCGATGGAGACAGTTCAGTTTATCCTACGTTATTAAATAGTGTTACAGAATGGGGACGGGACATTAAGAAAATTGAGTGTGCCAATCACGCTTGCAAATGTTACCGTTCTAGCTTGGAAAAATTAGTGGCTGACAATCCTTCCTACAAAGGTAAAGGTGGCCTTACCTTAAAGATGCGAAAAAAGTTAACTAGTGCAGCAAGATGCGCAATCAAGATGCGAAGTGCTGAGAGTGACCGAGCGAAAGCAGTGAAGTTGCTTGAAAGGGATTTGATCAATGGCCCACGTCATTGCTTTGGATATCATAGTAATTGTAGCTCCGACTTCTGCCATGTAGCACAAGAGAAATCTTCTATATCCAACTCAACATTATCAGCTGATATTTCAGATAATGAAACAATTGGCGAAGTTTGTGGTAAGCACTTACAATAGTAGCTGTATAGTAAATATTATAGCCATACACATAATTTCTCTATTACAACATAGTGTAATGAGGGTGTTGTGGTCAAATAATATATATATATATATATCCATTCCCTCCAGCAACCACAAGCTCAATCCCTGTATTCTTTTCACACTCACACATGCACTCACATACATACACACACACTCACAAACATACTCACTCACAAACACACACTCGCACAGACTCATACACACACACACTTTCCTCTCACTGTGATTAAGATTATTAAACCATTCTGTAATAGTTATTGCATTTATTGATTTTGTGGTCATGCAGATGTGATGGAACACCAGCATGCTTTGTGGGAAGATACTGTTAGCACTGATGCTTACATCATACTTCATAATGAACCACAACCAGTTGATCCTAAAATGATGCATGCTATTCAGATTATACTCAGCAGACTGGTTGCAAAAGCTCCACAATTGATTGGAAATTTCACCACCAATCTTGCGGAAGCTTGGATGCATGTGAGAAGTAAATTCGACGGAGGGAAAGTTATCAATCGTTCGCAGAGTGGATCGTGGGAGTTTCGATGTTATGGCGCAGGACTACAGCATAATCTTGGCAAGGAATGGGGGCCAAAGTTATGGGGTGAGTTAACTGCCAGAGAGCCAAATCCTGTTTTCGCTTCAGTTTCAGAATCACTTAACAAAAAAATGAAGAAGGAAAAAGAGCGGAAGAAATCACCAGAAGTGAAAGCTAAGAGAAGACAAAGTAAGTACTCTGAGGTGGATCACACACTGGCAGCTCGTCAGGCTTATGCTCGACATGGTGATAGTATTTCACCTGAAGAAGTTACAGCTGACATTTCGCCAGAGTACTTGACTGAGCAGAAGAGTAGTTTTTATGACACTAACGTGAAGGTAAGTAAAGAAAGAGCTAATGAAATTGAGATGAAGACACGTGGCCAATCTGATAATGACCAGTGGATGAAGGAAAGGAGTGTTCACATTACTGCATCAGTCGTTGGAGGAATCGCGAAAATGAGAAAAACTACCAAACATAGCAAAAAGGTAGAAATAATTCTTTATCATAAATTCCGTGGAAATGAAGCGACACGATATGGAAATAGAATGGAAAGGTTTGCAAGAGAGAAGTATTTGCTGTATTACAAAAACAATGGAAATTCCGGCTTGGAAGTGCGTAGTGCTGGTTTGGTTGTCTGTACAGATAATCCTTGGCTTGCTGCAAGCCCAGATGATTGTGTACATGACCCCAAAACAACTCCCAGTGATGGTCTAGTGGAGTATAAAAATCCTTATTCTGCCAGGAAGTTGACCATAGAAGAAGCCTGTGACACTATTAGTAGCTTTTGTTTGCAGAAGGTTCAGAGTGGAACTTCTGTCGTATACAAATTGAAGAACCGCCATGACTATCACTTCCAGGTTCAGTGTCAAATGTACTGCAGTGACACAGAGTGGTGTGACTTTGTTGTCAATACGGAAGAAAGTTTGCATGTCGAAAGAATATTTAGAGATAGAAAGTGGTGGGAAGAGCAGCTCGATAAATTAAAATATTTCTATTTTGAGTCCCTTTTGCCAGAATTGGCTTGTCCACGTCATCGTAAAGGAGGAATACGGGAACCTAAACATAGTGCCTGAAATTTTCATTATAAACTACTGCATCAATATTATTCAACATCTAATCTGTTTCATTCTAAACTACGTCAATATTACAATGTGCTCATTTACAAATACATGTATGCAATATTCAATGTGGTTATGACTTGTATATACTGGGAATTGGCTACCAAGGTTGATAGATGCATATACAGTGTACAGATGGAGTGGGTGGAAATGGTTGTTGGTTACCACTACGTGGTTTGGAACTTGTAGTTGGTTACCACTAGTGGTTTATAATGATATTCAATGCACACTGCATAGGTGAGTGGGCTGAACAGGTACCCCTAACCAATAAAGCTATTGATTGAAACTTCCTATCATTTAGACCCACATCAAGAAGCCAATACACAAATACTCAGTTTCTGAAGTGCACGGGCACAAACACTGTCAATTCCATCATTTGACATGATATGAATACTCCAAATGCTAACTCAAAACAGAACAATGAACTTCTCATAACCCTATCACAGTCCTAGTTGCACATTGATTCCAGCTTTAAGAGTTGAACTTTGATTTAAACTACGACACAGCATAATGTTACTGTTATAAGAGTTCTGATAGATTGTGGAGGAATAAGAAAGATGTTTAACATTTCAAAGGCTAAAACCACGGAAACGAAAAATTACTAATCTTACTTCCAATTTAATTAATAGGCAAAAACAACAACAACAAAAATAATAATAATAATAAATTTACAATGGTAAATAAAAATTATTAAACAAAATAAATCACGTATGGGTGTGGTCCAGCCACGGCTTCTGATGTATAATGTTTGTAGTCACTCTAAAATACAACACATTATCTTTTCAGTAATGAGCGTTTCCTACTTCATTACATGATAGCTTGGACAGAGGAATGAAGTCATCATAGCCAAATCCAGGGCCACCTGGATTATTAAGAGGCCATTCTAGTGTATCATCATAAGGTCCATGCAGAACTTTTATAAATAGTGATAAATGAGTACCTTCTCTGTCTCCATATCCCCCAGGATAAACATAAAAGCTAATCTTGTAGCCAGAAGGACTAGTGAAGAATGGTTGGAAGTGATGAGGTCCTGTCTTCAAACTGCAACCATTTAGTTTGAATGTAATACTTCTTTGTTTCTTCTCTGGACTGAGTGTAAATTTGTTTAACTCGACTATCTTGTCGAGTGCCATTGTGAGGTGAAGTTCAGAGTTTTCCTCATGTTGCTTCATATCTTTACGCAATCTCTTCTCTTCACAGCCTATACTGGCATACTTGCAGCAAACCTCAGTATAGTCACATGACTCTCTCAAGTGTGATGCAAGTTTGCCACGCTCCACGAGCACACTGCATCCTTCATTAGAACAGGATATTACCTTCTTCTCACATTCACCATCATGAGAAGCACATATAAACCAAAACTTGTCCTTCATGCCACAATGATCATAAGAGCATTCTCTATAAATACATTCACTACTCAAGTGATTGTCTAGCTCCTTCTTGAGCACTTCTTGTGGGCAATCATTAGGACATGGGACCTTGGCAAAGCCACATTGTGCCTTATGCTTCTCCAATGTTTCAACAGTTCCTACCCAATCACATCCATTCTCCTGATAATCACAATATACCTCAAGGACTTGAATTTCCCGATAACCTGATACACACTGGAGAGAATCAAAGAAATGGAATACTAGAAAGATCTGACTCACTTTTCCTGTCAATAAAGAATTTTGGGTTAGGTGTTACACAAGTAGGACAATTATCCTTCACACGTTCAATGCAGTCACTACAGAAGAGCTTGCCACAGGCTTCTTCTTGCTTGGGGTCCTTAGCTACCTCCAAGCAAATGCAACACTTCAGGGACTCACTAGGATCAGTGACAAATCTACAATCCATTGAGACATTAGCCAACGATGCCTTTAATAGTCACATGATGTTTCCTAATTCATTGTTGTTGTGTGAGACCAATATAAACACCCACGACCACATAATTATATTCATAATGCAAGCCAGCTAGTCACAGTGCAGTTCCACAGTGCTTCCAGGTTAATGAGAAGAAACTTTGGTTACACTATGATGTAGTATTAATAATAACTGTTTGAAGAGATCAAGTAGGTTGTGGAAATCATACTAAAAAGAAATTCAACACTTTAAGGGTGGCTGCACATAGCAACACGTACCGCCCGTAGATCCAGATATTAAATTATTCCCCGCCAATACCCCACCATTCGATAATACGCGAGCAGAAACAATTGCACGGTTGTAGCAGAAGTATACTTCGCAAACTTTAGTTTCAGGTTGTCTTATAGCTGTTTACAGCCACACTCCATACAGTAGTCCTCGTCTGAGTTCACGCGGCAAGTGCGCCAGGCTGGCTCTCCATCTGTAACCGTTCTTCAGGCTCTGCGCATATGACCTCAAGCAGATGGATCCAGCAGGCAGGATTTCTGAGGAGCAAAGACTTCCCAAGCTGCACAACTCTAAGACCTCACTGTGGGCTATCTCTAGGAAACTGCTCTCTCTTCTGACTCTCTTGTTATTGTTCCATTGATGTTTGTTTACTCTTGATATAGGCGGGCTCTTTCTAGAACCAACACACAGAAACTGAAAAAACAACAACATTGCTCGTATATTAGTAGTAGTTTCATAAGAATTGCGAGTGGAATAGAAGTTTCAAATTTTGCATCAGTTTTTTTTTGTGGAATCTAATAATGAGAATGAAGAAAAACTCCGTTGTCTTGCAGTGGAGTATCAGCTTGGCTAGTAGCACACTGAATTGCGGAGCTCCAACTTACCACACTAAGAACTTTAGAAGGAGGAGAACTGCTTATGGAATGAAGCACCAAGGGTATGAACCATCAGCGTTACATTACACTAGCTAGCTAGCACAAAAACTGAAAGAATAATTTATTTGAAAATAGTGATCACTACCTATCCAAATTAAAGCACACTAGAGTAGTAAACAATGAGACTTTATCAGCAGCCTAGGTCTAAGAGGTCCGTACAGCAACCGCAGGCAGCAAGAAATTACTTGCTCAAATGATTATGATGTGATGATAGGGGGTGTTACCCACAAAAGCTAGTACCTACGCGGAGCTGGTAGCTTCATGTTTTCATAATAATTAGCCTGAAATTAAAAAAAAAAGTAGCACAAAATGTCTTGAATCATCATTCTGAGTATGGACATACCTAAATCAACGGCTAAAAGTCAATAATCTCCAAAATCGGAGCGTGGCAGACAGGACATTTACTGTAACACTTTTGAACATGAGCACTGAGGGTTAAATATAACCAATAAATATTATCAAGTAACTATTCAACACAAGCCAGAACAAAGGATACAAGATAATAACTTGTTCTACTACACTCTATTGTAACATTTTCTGAAGACATAATTAAAATAAACTATTCAAATAGTTTTAAACAAGTGAATAAAAAATAGTATACTACAAAAATAATTTAAGTATGGGTGTGGTCCAGCCACGGCTTCTGATGTATAATGTTCGTAGTCACTCTAAAATACAACACATCATCTTTCAAGTAATGAGTGTTCTTTACTTCATCACACGATAGCTTGGACAGAGGAATGAATTTATCATAACCTAATCCTAGGCCACCTGGCTTACAGTAGTCTTCATCTTTATCAAACTTAACAGTTATTTCATAATGATTACAATCAGCTAACTGGTTTAATAGTTCTACTGTGAAGTTTGCTTTAAGAGGCCATTCCAGAGTATCATCATAAGGTCCAGGCAGAACTCTGAAAAATACTGACAAATGAGTACCTTCTCTGTCTTCTCTATTAGGATAAACAAAAAAGCTAATCTTGTAGCCAGAAGGACTAGTGAAGAATGGTTGAAAGTGATGACATCCTGTCTTCAAACTGCAACCATTTAGTTTGAATGTAATGCTTCTTTGTTTCTTCTCTGGACTGAGTGTAAATTTGTTTAACTCGACTATCTTGTCGAGTGCCATTGTGAGGTGAAGTTCAGAGTTTTCCTCATGTTGCTTCATATCTTTACGCAATCTCTTCTCTTCACAGCCTATACTGGCATACTTGCAGCAGACCTCAGTATAGTCACATGACTCTCTCAAGTGTGATGCAAGTTTGCCACGCTCTATGAACACAAGGCAGAGGGGTGTATTAGAACAAGGTACCATCTTCTTCTCACATTTACTGTAATGCGAACATATAATAACAGAATAAGTGTCTTTCATGCCACAATGCTCACAGGAGTAGTCCCTATTAGGACATTTATTACGCAAATGAAAGTCGAGTTCCTTCTTCAGCAAATCATTATACCAACACTCTTTGGGACAAGGCACTTTAGCATAGCCACATAGAGCTTTGTGCTTATCTAATGTTTCCACAGTTCCGGTCCATTTGCACCCATTCTCCTCATAGTCACATGACACCTCAAGAGTCTGAATTTCTCGATAACCTAATACACAAGAACTAGTATATAAAAGGCACTAAGAACTAAACTATTTACTTTTTCTGTCCACAAAGTATCTAGGGTGAGGAGTCCTACAAGTGGGACAAGAATCTTCCCACTGTGCAAGGCAGAGACTACAGAATAACTTGCCACAGGCTTCTTCTTGATTAGGGTCCTTAGCTACCTCCAAGCAAATGCAACACTTCAGGGAATCAGCTGGATCAGATAGAAAATTACACTCCATGGCTGTAATTTGAAAGAATCTTCAGTAACTGTCAGTGGATACATCACCAGTCACATGACATATTCCTTTTAAGGAATATGTCATGTTATGTCTCGTCACCAAACGATAGGACTTGTCACCAAACCAGTAGAGGATGGCTTCATATAGAAAGTATGAGTTACAGGGTATGGGGATCACAATACTTAATGTGGGGAAGTGTAATATATCTAACAAATGTAGGTTATGCTTATCAGTTATTATACATTGTTATTGTTACTACATTATTATTATTATTATTATTGCTATTATTATTATTATTGGTGTGTGTTATTTATGGGGAGAGAAATATAAATTTAAGGAACAAATCATAAAATAAGGACATTAAAAAGTTATGAGCACAATTGGAATACCTAACATCACACTGAGTACAAGTAAGGAACAATAGCTCGGGAATATAATTCTATCATATCAAGCGAAATGCAAGGGCATGTGCTGCCACTCGTAAAGGAACAAATAATCAAGTAGGAATATCAAAAAATAACTTAAAAATCCAATACAATGTCACAATCCTTCATATGATACAATAAGAGTGCAAGGTAACCACATACTAGTTACGGATTCAAAGGATACAGACACTTTCACAGATGTGTGTACTCTTGACATATACGGACAAACATACAGCAGCCTGACTTTTGCAGGTTGTCATTAGACGCCCCAAGAGCCTCCACAATGGTCCTTCTACAATTACCCCCCCCCCCCCAACCAGCATATTTCAATGACACCTTCAACATCTTTGGACACTATCCACAACCTCCTCACACCACTAAACTGAAATGTCACCGCTTCCAAATAAACTGGTACCGTAACGACTCCATGAAGCCATGCTCATAAACTAACTAAATACTATAGAGCTGCACAAAATACAGTCAAACTAGCGTAGTAAAACTAGTGATGAGTGCATACGAATACTATAGTAGAAATGTTACACCAGAGTCTATGGTTTCATCCGGATCAATGCCTATAAAAATATAAGATAGATAAATTTGGCTCCGTAATTAAACTTTCTAATGTAGGGGCACCTTCAAGTCTTTAACTGTATGACCAGTGTTTACATCACAGATCAGGCCTCCAGTAGGCATGCTCACAATCTCTTCCTGTGTCTACATCACAGATCAGGCCTCCAGTAGGTGTGTCCACACTCTCTTCCTGTGCCTACATCACAGATCAGGCCTCCAGTAGGTGTGTCCACACTCTCTTCCTGTGCCTACATCACAGATCAGGCCTCCAGTAGGCATGCTCACAATCTCTTCCTGTGTCTAGTACTCCAGTAGGTGTGTCCACACTCTCTTCCTATGTCTACATCACAGATCAGGCCTCCAGTAGGTGTGTCCACACTCTCTTCCTGTGCCTACATCACAGATCAGGCCTCCAGTAGGCATGCTCACAATCTCTTCCTGTGTCTAGTACTCCAGTGGCTGTGCAGTGTAGCCATGAAGACAATGGCTGTGATTGGAAGGGAACTGTGGGTACACTAGAGAACCACGTGGCAGAATGTGGCTATGAATTGGTATCCTGCCCGAATGATTGCAAAGAAAATGGCAAAACACCGCTTGAGGATCAATTTCAACTACTAAAGAAAGATCTGGAGGATCACTTAAATAGTGTATGTCCTGAAAGAATATACTCATGTGCTTACTGTGGGATGATAGCCACTTATAAATTCATCACTGAATCTCACGATGAAAAGTGTGAGAAGAAAATTGTGGACTGCACTAACCAGGGTTGCAGCATGCGCATGGAGCTTGGGCAGGTAGAGTCACATGTGACAGGGTCATGTGACTATACCGAGGTCTACTGCAAGTATGCCAGCATAGGGTGCCAGGAGAGGAGATTACGTATGAAAATAAAGCCACACGAGGAAGACTCGGATATTCACCTCACAATGGCCCTGGATAAGATCATGGAGTTGAGTAAGATTGCTATCTCAGTTCCAATTAAAGATTCAAGCAAGACAGGATTCAGAAGTATTGTATCATGCAAGCGAAACAGCGTTACATTTAAACTGAAAGGGTACAGTGACAAGATGAAATCATGCAGTCACCACAGCTTTCAACCATTCCTTACCAGCCCATCAGGATACAAGATGCGTTTTTTCGTGTATCCTATTACTAAAGTAGGAGGAAGTCATATGTCGGTGTTTTTAAAGGTCTTACATGGACCTTATGACAATGAGCTTGAATGGCCTATCAAAGCAAACTTCACAGTAGAGCTATTAAACCAGTTAGCCGATCGTAATCACTTGGAGCAAACTATTAAGTTTAAAGGTGATGATCACCACTGCGAACCAGGCGGGAGTGGCTATGGACATTCTGAATTTGTGTCTCTGTCCAGGCTGCCACTTGATCCTCAGAAAAATACTCAATACTTGAAAGATGACGTGTTATACTTCCGAGTGACAACTAACATTTCTAGTTATAAACCATGGCTGGACCACACTCATGAGTAGCTTCAGTCTATCTGTTGACTAGCACGATAACACACACAATTACGCATGCATTGTCTACAACGGCATTAAAATTGTCACTGTATTATGCATTTCTCAACAATACCATACTATAAACAAGACCATTAAAAACCTTATGATAATCCTTATTAGGTGATCTATTATTTCAGTTAGCTGGCTTGCACGTACACATTCATTGTAAAAGAACTGGATATGCCCCTCTGGCCTATTGTGAAGGCATTAGCTCTGATACAGTGTGTATAAATGAACGAAACAACGCTTGGAGTTTTCAATGTTTTCATGGTGGATTACTTCTTTTGCCTTGCTTTTTCGTCTTTTCAAGCCTCCCTGGTTGTTGTTTTTGTTTTTAAACTTTTTTGGAGTATTTTACGTGAGTGCGCTGACCAGGCCTTTCAACAAGCTGTATTTGTGATGGATCATGTCGTTCATGTCCTGAACGCAAAGCAAAATAGGTGCCGCACATACTATAGAACACAGTGTCAACTAATGTTGGTGCACAGTGTTCTCCAAGCAAGCCTTTCTCCCAAAATAATTCTTCCTCAGAAAGTGGCTTTGCTTGGCGCTTTATTGTTCCCAGTCCCACTCCGCGTAATCTTTTCTAGAGATGGTGTGGCATTGAGTTGCTGAAGGATTATTAAAATTGACAAACTGCAGCAGTACACATCCAAGTTAAATCTGCATCCATCTAGCTTTGATTGTTTGATGAATTTAAATGGTGAAGTGGGACTGGGGCTTGCCTCTATTTTTTTCTGAGCAGTGTTTATAGTGCATGCTCACAATCACTCTAGAAACATCCTCTAGAGTAGAAGGTCCTGAAAAGTATGCAAGATGAGTATCGGTATGAGGACAAATGGTGATGGAAAGTGAGCATAGCCATCTTGAGAAGCTACACGAGTTTCGGGGTTCCAAATGATGACTAAGTCTACCTTCTCAAACTGAGGGGGGCATTGGGTATTGGTAGAAGGAGAAACTCAGTTGAGTCCTTGTTTTTAAGGCAAGAAGAGGTTTATTGAGACATTGATTTCCCTGTACTAAGACCCTACAACGATATCTCATGTGAAAGAAACGTCAAGAAACTTGGAGATTTGTATTTCAAAGCACTTATAAACTTTAATGCTCAAAATATCATTCTGGAAAGACACAAGAGCCACTACACTGAACTGCACATTATTATCATTTATGTATGACATAACCTGCGACCGGTACAGTTAATAATCTCTCAATTCTATTCATCTCACTGCTGAGAAAGTCAAACACCTGTAGGGTGGGTGTTTAAAACCACAGGTCAAAACCACTGCATGTGTAACAAATAATATAATGATATTCATAACAAGTTCAGTTGAGTGGGTGAAACAGCATACCTAATCTTAACTATTCCCAGCAATAATAAAGCTAGTGCTTGAAATTTCCTATTACCACTTAGACACATATCAAGTAGCCAATACATAAATACTCAGTTTCTGAAGTGCACGGGGCACAAACAATGTCAATTCCATCATTTGACATGATATGAATACTCACACTGCTAACTCAAAACAGAAATATGAACTCCTCATAATCATATCAGAGTCCAAGTTGCACATTGATTCCAGCTTTAAGAGTGGAACTTTGATTTAATCTATGACACAGCATAATGTTACTGTTATAAGAGTTCTGGTAGATTGTGGAGGAATAAGAAAGATATGTTTAACATTTCAAAGGCTAAAACCACGGAAACGGAAAATTACTAAATCTTACTTCCAATTTAATTAATAGGCAAAAACAACAATAACGACAAAAAAAATAATAATAATAATAAATTTACAATGGTGAATAAAAAATAATAAAACAAATTAAATCACGTATGGGTGTGGTCCAGCCACGGCTTCTGATGTATAATGTTCGTAGTCACTCTAAAATACAACACATTATCTTTTAAGTAATGAGCGTTTTCTACTTCATCACAGGATAACTTGGACAGAGGAATGAAGTCATCATAGCCAAATCCAGGGCCACCTGGATTACAGTAGTCCTCACCTTCATCAAAGTAAATATTTCCTTCATGATGATTACAATCAGCTAACTGGTTTAATAATTCTACCGTGAAGTTTGCTTTAAGAGGCCAGTCTAGTGTATCATCATAAGGTCCATGCAGAACTTTTATAAATAGTGATAAATGAGTACCTTTTCCGTCTCCATATCCCCCAGTATAAACATAAAAGCTAATCTTGTAGCCAGAAGGACTAGTGAAGAATGGTTGAAAGTGATGAGGTCCTGTCTTCAAACTGAAACCATTTAGTTTGAATGTAATACTTCTTTGTTTCTTCTCTGGACTGAGTGTAAATTTGTTTAACTCGACTATCTTGTCGAGTGCCATTGTGAGGTGAAGTTCAGAGTTTTCCTCATGTTGCTTCATATCCTTACGCAATCCCTTCTCTTCACAGCTTATACTGGCATACTTGCAGTATACCTCAGTATAGTCACATGACTCTCTCAAGTGAGATGCAAGTTTGCCACGCTCTATGAGCACACTGCAGTCTTCATTAGAACAGGATATTACCTTCTTCTCACATTCACCATCATGAGATGCACATATAAACCAAAACTTTTCCTTCATGCCACAATGATCACAAGAGCATACTCTATAAATACATTCACTACTCAAGTGATTGTCTAGCTCCTTCTTAAGCACTTCTTCTGGGCAATCATTGGGACATGGGACCTTGGCAAAGCCACATTGTGCTTTATGTTTCTCCAATGTTTCAACAGTTCCTACCCAATCACATCCATTCTCCTGATAATCACAATATACCTCAAGGACTTGAATTTCCCGATAACCTGATACACACAGGAGAGAATCAAAGAAATGGAATACTAGAAAGATCTGACTCACTTTTCCTGTCAATAAAGAATTTTGGGTTAGGTGTTACACAAGTAGGACAATTACCCTTCACATGTTCAATGCAGTCACTACAGAAGAGCTTGCCACAGGCTTCTTCTTGCTTGGGGTCCTTAGCTATGTCCAAGCAAATGGAACACTTCAGGGACTCACTAGGGACAGAGAGAAATCTACAATCCATTGAGATATTAGCTAAAGATGCCTTAGATAGTCACACAATATTTCCTAATTCAGTTTGTTGTCTTGACAACTATAAAACTCACACAACCACATGATCATATTCATAGTGTGAGCAAGCCACAGCCACAGTTGTACTATACAAGTGCCTCAAGTGCTAAATAAAAATACACATACAGAGCTTAAACATATTCAATGCTATTCTCTGCACATGAATCTGTAACCTCGCTTACCACATTCTGAATTTATCTCCAGAGGTCCAGGTAAATAAAAGAGATTCTCTGGCATACCATTAGTCTTCTAACTCTTTCTATTCAAACTACAATAATAGTAGCCGCGCAAAGAGAACCCTCCACAATAGTTCATTATTCATTCAATTTGATCCACACCACGTTTAAAACCAGTGTTCCAACTTACAAACACTTATATATTACCATTATTGCAAGTGATATAATAGAATAATCTGGTCTAGCTCCTATCAATGTGTGTGTGTGTGTGTGTATTCTTCCAGTACACTTTCAATTCCTATGCAGCTGATTTAGCGACGTTTATTGCAAACAATACTGCCTTTCCTCTTTTAATAGCCCATCATTTTCCAAATGTATTTCCCCAACTCCTTCTGCAATGGTCCTCACAACTTATATCTTACATATGTGACAATTCCCACTTTATTGTGCGCTAAGTGACTGTAATGCATTCTAAAACGGTCTCAGGGAAGTTGATGAAAAATACTGTCAGGTCCTTGGCTAAGACCTTTCAATGTGAACTCCTCATTTAAATGTTAAGCTTGAACTATACCTTCTCTTATAGACAGACAGTTTCTATGAGGAAATAACGAGGTGAAGGTTAGGGCGTAGAGGGAATCAGATCAGTAAATTTAGGATGTAAATATGTACAAAGTGAGTGGAAGGTGAACAACACTTATCTTAATAGCACATTTTCTCATTCTTACTACCAATATTATGCTAATTAAAACTTAACCCGATGTTTCAACTTCTTATAATTATTTCAGCAGAGAATGACTGAACACTTATTTTTAAATCCAAATAGATGAAAGTAAAAAATCGTAAAAAAGGTACAATAAAATAATTCATGTATGGGTGTGGTCCAGCCACGGCTTCTGATGTATAATGTCTATAGTCACTCTAAAATACAACACATCATCTTTTAAGTACTGAGTGTTCTCTATTTTATCACAGGATAGCTTGGACAGAGGAATGAACTTATCATAACCATATCCTGGGCCACCTGGATTGCAGTAGTCTTTATGTTCATCAAACTTAATATTTCTTACACAGTGATTACAATCAGCTAATTGGTTTAATAGTTCTACTGTGAAGTTAGCTTTAAGAGGCCATTCCAGAGCATCATCATAAGGTCCATGCAGAACTTTGAAAAATAGTGAGATATGAGTACCTTCTCCGTCTCCATGTCCTTTAGGAAAAACAAAAAAGCTAATTTTGTAGCCAGAAGGACTAGTGAAGAATGGTTGAAAGTGATGAGGTCCTGTCTTTAAACTGAAACCATTTAGTTTGAATGTAATACTTCTTTGTTTCTTCTCTGGACTGAGTGTAAATTTGTTTAACTCGACTATCTTGTCGAGTGCCATTGTGAGGTGAAGTTCAGAGTTTTCCTCATGTTGCTTCATATCCTTACGCAATCTCTTCTCTTCACAGCCTATACTGGCATACTTGCAGTAAACCTCAGTATAGTCACATGACTCTCTCAAGTGTGATGCAAGTTTGCCACGCTCTATGAACACATAGCAGAGTTCATTAGAACAAAGTGCCATCATCTTCTCACATTTACTGTAATGCAAACATATAACAAAATAAGTGTCTTTCATGCCGCAATGCTCACAGGAGTATTCCCTATTAAGACATTCATTACGCAAATGAAAGTCGAGTTCCTTCTTCAGCAAATCATTACACCCACACTCTTTGGGACAAGGCACTTCCGCATAGCCACATAGAGCTTTGTGTTTATCTAATGTTTCCACAGTTCCGGTCCATTTGCACCCATTCTTCTCATAGTCACATGACACTTCAAGAGCCTGAATTTCTCGATAACCTGATACACAAGAACTAGTATATATAAAGGCACTAAGAACTATACTATTTACTTCTTCTGTCCACAAAGTATCTAGGGTGAGGAGTCCTACAAGTGGGACAAGAATCTCCCCACTGTGTGAGGCAGAGACTACAGAATAACTTGCCACAGGCTTCTTCTTGCTTAGGGTCTTTAGCTACTTCATAGCAGATACAACACTTCAGGGAATCGGCTGGGTCATATATAAATCTACAGTCCATGGCTATTATTTGAAACAATCTTCAGTTTCTGTCAGTATGGATACATCACCAGTAACATGACATATTCCTTTTATGGTCATCACCAGTAGAGCATAGGCTTCATACGTGACCGGCTATGAGAAAAATCAACATTGTGACAAAGTTATGAAAATTGAGTCTTTTGGATAGTTTTGAGTCCTGACACGGAAGAAACATTTTGTAAACTTTTTGTGGGCTATATAAACACTCTTTACACTGGTGACACCATCACAAAACTTAAATTCAGGAGAAAATAGCGGATAAAGAATTACTAAAGTTTTCCGTGCACGGTCCGCTATACTATTTGGTAAGACAGGTGTGGGTTGGTGGGAATTCGCAATTCGAGGTTTCCACTCGTACCGGTGTCCCAAAGAGGATAGACTGGCCTCGAGACAAATCCACAATTCTCCGCGAGACAACTTCGAATAGGATAGCTTCAATTTTTTAGCTCCAAATCTCCGCCTCAGGAGCCTGTAAACAAAAAATCGGAACGTTTCATTGGATAAACGATTTTTTTATATTTCTTTGAGCGAGACATAGCTATGGTGAACAAGAAAGATTAAAACGGTAACGCGGTCGAACAGAACGGCTGTTGTTGTTGTTTTTAAACAAACGGCGTACCGTTTCCCCCCGTTTTTTTTATCGTGTAACGGCCGTTCGACAGAACGGAATTCGAAACTTTTTTTTGTCTTCTACTGTATGCCCCTTCTTCCTCTTGATTTATTCATTGATAAAACAATTCTACCGGGATAGGAACGGATCACGTGCACCCGTAGAAACTGGACTTAGGCGTGTAACAGTTGTTGCATTCGTTGGCGGTTCACAAAGCTGATTACCTACCTACCCAGAGCTGCATAAGGCGGGCAAACTCAGGGAATAACTACTTCTATTCTAATGTATTAAAAAAATTGAGCTTAAAAGAATTGCTACCCTTTTGCAGTCACTTGACCAAAACTGTTACAATCCCTTTAGCTGGCTAGAAAAGAAACTTAAGATGCAGGTTTGACACAATAAATCATTGATAAAAGAATTTACTGTGATTGGAAACGCTCAGTAGCCAATACAAACGGGCGCCGTAACAATACGTGCGTACCTGATTTTTTTACAGCTTCCTCAATTTTTTTCTGCTGAGTTAAAAATGATAGCTAGTGACATAGAGACCGTAATATCTGCAATACGCACCATTAGGTCTACTAATCTTATCCAATAGAAAGCACATGAAATTGTAATAGGCTTTGCAGGAAAGTAATTGTGCACTATTCATAGATGATCACAATATGTAATGGAATAATTAATGTTCAAGTTTGCTCAGTTTGCATTATTACAGTACACATGAGCATATTTAAAAGTATCTCTAGTGCTGATTAAAGCTTTATTAATGAAAACTTTCTAGGCATATCCCTATACCATAAAAGGGATCAAAATCATAATGCTTATTGCATTTACTAGTACATTACACACAAGATACAATCGTTGTTATTGTATCAGTAACAGTTGTCTATCAGCAGCAAAGAGATTGTACTTTAAATAGACCTGTGTTGCTAGGTATGTTTATATCATTAATATTTAGAACTTCACTAGCCATTTTTAATAGAATTTATAACATAAACGTTTCGACACACTATACAGTGGCCTTCTTCAGTATGAATATGAAAAAGATACAATGCATTAACCCTAAGGGTGACAGAAAATAAATAAGATACAATGCATTAACCCTAAGGGTGACAGAAAATAAATAAACAGCTTTAACAATAACTAAGGAAACAAGCCCTTAAGAGTAGTTAGAATTGTGAATGAGGCAGTTGTACACTGTAGGCAATAAACCCTCATCTCTGTTCATTGAACTATTTCTCTTTTTTATTTGCCAAGATTCCAGATAACATCTTTGGTATAGATTAGAATGAGAATCTATGACCTTTGCATTATTCCAATCTATGACATGGTTGGACTTTACTGCATGCTCTGCAACAGCTGAGGTGAAGTAGGTGCTATCCGGTATAATGGCTCTCTTATGTTCTTTTAGTCTGTCTCCCAGTGTTCTCCCTGACTGTCCAATATAAGTGCGATTGCATGAACCACAAGGTATTTGGTATACAATGCCTCTCTTTTCTGACATGGGCACCTTATCCTTTGCATGAACCAATATTGTCTTCAGTGTCTGATGTGGTCTGAAACATGTCCTGATGTTAAGTGGTGTTAATATTCTTTTGATGCTCTCTGAAACATGCCTGATATAAGGTAGCACTACTGTCCCAATGGGTTCGTTATTGTCACTTGACTTCACATTTTTTGACACAGAATAATTCATTTTGATGACACTGGATGGATAACCATTGGTTCTTAGAGCATCCACAATATGATTTTTCTCCTTCTTTTGGTCGTGAGGACTTGTACAAATGTTGTTAGCTCTAATAAAAAGCGTCTTGGCAACTGCTACTTTATGAGCTAGAGGGTGGTGTGAGTCGAAACTCAAGTACTTATCCGTGTGTGTCTTCTTTCTATACACACTAGTTGAGAAGGAACCATCAGAGTGATGTGTAATATTGGTATCTAAAAAGGCCAACTGGTGATCTTCTTCCATTTCAAATGTAAATTTGATTGAGTCCTCAATAGTATTGAGATGTTCATGGAATGAGAGGACCAAGTCTTCAGGTAATGCTGTAAAGACGTCATCAACATACCGTTTCCAGAAAGATGGTGGTGAGTGGAAAGTAGACAGTGCTCTTTGTTCAATATCTTCCATAATCAGGTTTGCAACAGTTACAGAGACAGGAGAGCCCATCGCTGTACCGAACACTTGTTGGTATACTTCACCACAGTATGTCAAATATGTTGCGTTAAGACAAAATTCGAGCAATCTGACAATCTCCTGTGCTGTTAGAATAGTTCTCTCTTCTAGTGTCGAATCATCTATCAACCGTTGATAGGCTATCTCTGTAGCACGTTTCACTGGAACACTGGTAAAAATCTTATTTATTTTCTGTCACCCTTAGGGTTAATGCATTGTATCTTTTTCATATTCATACTGAAGAAGGCCACTGTATAGTGTGTCGAAACGTTTATGTTATAAATTCTATTAAAAATGGCTAGTGAAGTTCTAAATATTAATGATATAAAGAGATTGTAACACAAACACTACACACTTTAATTGAAGAAGTTATTTTAATTATGTCCATTGAAATGCAGATCTCTCCAGTACCCGTGTCCACACTCTCTTTCTGTGCCTACATCACAGATCAGGCCTCTAGTAGGCATGCGCACACTCTCTCCTGTGCCTACATCACAGATCAGGCCTCTAGTAGGCGTATCCATACTCTCTTCCTGTGTCTACATCACAGATCAGGCCTCCAGTAGGCGTGTCCACACTCTCTTCCTGTGCCTACATCACAGATCAGGCCTCCAGTAGGCGTATCCACACTCTCTTCCTATGTCTACATCACAGATCAGGCCTCTAGTAGGCATGTCCACACTCTCTTCCTGTGTCTACATCACAGATCAGGCCTCTAGTAGGCGTGTCCACACTATCTTCCTGTGTCTACATCACAGATCAGGCCTCCAATAGGCGTTTCCACACTCTCTTCCTGTGTCTACATCACAGATCAGGCCTCCAGTAGGCGTGTCCACACTCTCTTCTTGTGTCTACATCACAGATCAGGCCTCTAGTAGGCGTGTCCACACTCTCTTCCTGTGTCTATATCACAGATTAGGCCTCTAATAGGCATGTCCACACTCTCTTCCTGTGTCTATATCACAGATCAGGCCTCTAGTAGGCGTGTCCACACTCTCTCCTGTGTCTACATCACAGATCAGTCCTCTAGTAGGCGTGTCCACACTCTCTTCCTGTATCTACATCAAAGATCAGGCCTCTAGTAGGCAACAGCATGAATGAAAAAAAAAAGGGATATGTCATTGGAAAATACTTTCATCAAAAGGGCACATTTCCTCAGAGGAATTCTATTTTGCAGACATAAATATCAAACCCGTGAGCCTCCCTCTTTGAATTGTTTGGCAATGGGCCTGTTTTTCACCTTCTTACAGTGTGATGTGTCTCTTGTTACAAGTGAGATGCTTATCTCCTGTGGTCTAGGCTATAAATTTGAGTAGATTTCTCATCAGCTTTCAGGAGAGTTGTCCAGGTAACTTTTGGTTTTCCATAATATTGACAGTGAGACTAACTTCCTTTACAGTGAGGTGTGTTTGCTATGTATTCATGTCTCATAGAATTGTGCAATGAGAATTAATCACTTTTTGAATCAGAAGAAAGGGAAATAGTTTGTTTTTTGTTTTTTTTGTCAGTGGGAGTTAACATTAATGATGATATAAAAAATTCCTTCTTGGAATAGTTGTGATTTCTTGCCAATGCCCAGCAAATCTCATGAGCTGGTTAAATAATTACACCAGAAATTGTTGTTGCTGGTTGTTGTTTTTACTTATATTGACTGATTATTGTATTTTTTAACAAGATTTACAGCTCCGTAGTCTACCATGTCAGGGCTCACTTTGAACCTGCAGTAAAATGTAGCTTAAAACAGTAGCTAAGATTATCAGTTAGAATGTGTATTGGTATAGTTGCTTCTCCTGGGTCCTAAATTTTGAGCATTGAAGTAACAAGATAGAGAAATTTTCTATTAATATTCTTTGTTTAATATGACACCAAAATTTCAGCTATTAGCATAAAATGTACCAAAAGTTGGCAGAGGGGCTGGTGGGTGAGGGTGAAGTTTTGTTGCCCTCCTCACACCCACTGCATAGAATACTGTCTACTTGCTGACTTATACACTATATAGCACTTATTACATGAGTCAGAGTGTGACATGGTGAAATATTTCAAGAGCAGGCTAATTTATTTTCACGAGCCAGAGGCGAGTGAAAATAAAACCTGAGAGTGAAATATTACGTAAACCTGAGTTATCTCAAGGTCACGTAAACCTGAGTTATCTCAAGGTCACGTAAACCTGAGTTATCTCAAGGTCACGTAAACCTGAGTTATCTCAAGGTCACGTAAACCTGAGTTATCTCAAGGTCACGTAAACCTGAGTTATCTCAAGGTCACGTAAACCTGAGTTATCTCAAGGTCACGTAAACCTGAGTTATCTCAAGGTCACGTAAACCTGAGTTATCTCAAGGTCACGTAAACCTGAGTTATCTCAAGGTCACGTAAACCTGAGTTATCTCAAGGTCACGTAAACCTGAGTTATCTCAAGGTCACGTACCGAAAGATATTTTGTGGAATAAAAAAAGTTATTTGATAGTTCTGGGAAAGCCTTTGTTTATACATTTAATTATACTCAGCTTTTTAACCCAATGTTAAACCTCAACTAATAATACACTAATACAGCAGAATACCAGAGCAAGCTTTGAACTGTTATTGAGTGCTATATTATTAGTACATCGCGTTATACTAATATGTGTGTTGTCTCTAGTACTATGTGAAACTATTCTGCTCACACTAGCTTAGCAATCATCTGAAACGACTACTGTGCCAGCACCTGTAGGACATGTCATGTTGGATTGTGACAAGTTTCATTATGCATGTAGTTTTGTACCACTGAACATTCCATACTAGTAAATTCACTGTTTGTTTTTTTCCTTTCCCAAATCTTAAAATACGTGAAACTGACAATTCTGTTACCAGTCTGAGACATAATGAAATGAACGATATATTACAATAAGAGTGTGGACTATCTTTATTATAGATATAGGATACCACACAACAAACCATGGAGGTAAAGAAGACAACTTTGATAACTCTAGTGAGGGAAGTTGTGACGTTCTCGATAGATATTATAATATTCCTTCACTATCATCTGATTTAACAACTCAATGAAGTGTTGTATAATATCTGACAACAAAAATGGTGGCAGTTCTCATGAAGAACCATATGGTATTACAGAAAGAAATTATAAACCTTTCAATCTTCTAGACCACTTGACAAAAACAATATTCTGACCAACAGAGAGACAAATTCACAAGCATTGAAGGGAATGATGACATTATTAAGGGACATTTTGCATCAGGTATACCACATTTACCAGACAGTTTATGCCAAGTCTTGGAGATAAACAAGTCCACTGCAATTGTTTACAGCTTGTGGTACACCAAAATGAAAACAAATGAAAAAAAAGCATTAAGGCCAAAATATAGCCTTGATCAGTAACTGTTGTGGTTTGCCTAAGGATTCACAGTCTGGCTACTACAACTGAAATCCTCTTAGAGCTCTGGTGTAACAGTTTACTGTGACATGACTGAAACGTGTGGACCACTAACTCGTGGCTGAACTAGACTCACCAACATTGACATGAATCAAACTTCTTTCAACTGCCCTTTCAATCTTTGCTTATTTTAATCATTCTTTGTCACATGCACACATACACACAGTCTTTGTGTCATATTCAGTCAGTCATAATATTATATTGAATTGTATCTTGACAAAATTATATTTGTTAGCAGCTCGCAACCTAGCTCACAGCTACAATATTTACATGATATGCATAAGTAGCGTTACATGCAGGACTGTCACATGACTTGCCTTTACTTATTATTAAACAGAATACTTACACTAAACAAACACAACCCTATGATATCACCAAACAAGATTTGCACTGGGTTCTCATTAAATTCTATGAGTATATTTAGTATATTGTTGCACTACTGGAATGCACAGTTATTTTTTCTGGTACATAATCATATTCTCACACTTTATGCATCTATGCATTATCCATGTGTGCTCTGTCCAAACTCTCAATATTACTTAATTCTACCAATGAAATCTCAAGCACTGCAATGCACTGATAATACAACTCTTCTGCAGGGAGTAAGTATGATGAAACCAATTTATGTATACTATACCATTCTACTTGTGAAACACCTACACATTAATGATGGTATGGATTTTGATGTGGCTGATGTAGCAGTTTTACAACAATGCATGAAAACTGAAGGTCTAGTTCATTTTTCTCTACTACAGTGAAATTGCTAAAAAAAACACAATAGTGATGGAGGAAATTAACACATCAATAAAAAAGCTTACTCTCTAAAATCTATATACTTCCTCTTACCTGAACACAAAGTCCCCGTAAAGCACATAGATATTTATACATTATATGCATGCTAAGAAGGGATGGTGAGGCTATGCTTCAAACACTGCAACAAATAAATGAAACAGGGAAAGAATAAAGCTCTAATAGTAAAAGTTCTACTCAAGTATTCGTTATACTCGCAAGATTAATCTTGTACAGAATCTTTTCCAGGATTTCCAAATGCTTGAAAACAAATTTTTTAAAGTGTGAAATTTTGATTAACAGTTAATTATGTAAAAGAGCTCAATATAAATTGTTTATTATTTATTATGTATTGTGGCTTAACACTTTAATGCTAATGATTAGGAGTAACCTGATATTACAGCAGCTAGACTATTTAATAGAACTAGCTACCCTGATAGCTAGCCAGGTGTAGCAAGTTTCAGAGATTTTATTTCAGTAGAATAAAACCAACGGTTAAATATAAACAATAAACGGTTGGTTCAGCAACATAGGCAGCATTATTTAGAGGGGGTGACTTAGTGGCCACATCCAAACAATGTCCAGACCACACCTATTATTATACAATGTAGCTATGTATTTGGAACAACATGATAGTCCACTCACCTCTACTCTAACAAGCACTAGTTATTGGATTAACTTTTGTTTCAAAGGCAATTATGAGTGAGATGTAATGTTTTCAGTATCTGTAGCCTTTTGTTGATGATCTCATTTAGTAGTAAGCTGTGTCATACAACTTCATGGATTGTCATTTTCACTGCTCTTTTTTATATTTTACTAAAATAAAGTCAACAGTCTTGATACTTCTACCTCTTTTGATTTATTTTAGGATAGCTGCATTCATTTCCTGTCATATCAGTATAAAATTATGGTTTTATGACAGTGCTAGCAGGTTAGATTGTCTAAAAAAAATGTTCTTATTTCAGTAAAATAAGACCACCATGAATTACATTAGCCCCAGGTTTATAATGAGCTAAACCCTCTTCCCCACCACCCCTACCCTCAGATCATCCTTATCCAAAGTCTACTTAAGTTCAGGATGAGGCAAAATCTCTTAAACCGGTAAAACATTTGTCTAATGCATTTAGACTATATAAACTGAATAAGCTGTAATGGAAATGGCCAATCAAACATGCCCAAGGTGACGTTGAAAAAATGTGGTGTAAATGTTGGCATGGCATAGTTGCCAACCTTCCCAGTTTTGACTTTTCCCAGGTTTTTGTCTAGACACTATCAAAACCAATGTTACATAATCTTACCTCAGCACTCTGATTTGTTGATTAAAATACTCAGGCACACTCATTGGTGGATTATAATAGAACATCCACTGCACTCAGCTAGCTTGAGCCTCAGGCACACTCATTGGTGGATAAAAATAGAACATCCATTGCGCTCAGCAAGCCTTGAGCACTCATGGGTTAATTAAACGAGAGCTACCTACAAGTCACTTCATCGTTAATTTACTGTGGTGGACGTATTTCTGAGTGATCAAAGACATTATTTGATTCCAATACACTCAACAAATATTGTAATTTATCGCAAAATTAGTTTTAGCAGCACACTGAATTTGAATTTGAAGTGATTGACCTTTTGACAAGCATAATCTTCATATTGGAAACTGTTTATTTTTAATAGTGGATTATACAAATGCCAACCTTATTTGAACAGTTTTCATAACAGGATGCCACACACCCTAATTATTCCCAAACCACACCTACATTTGTAGTTAAATGGTCATTCTAGGGTACTACTCTTGTTAATTTCTAAGAAAATTGCAAATGTTTTACTAAATTCTTATTACATGCAATGGGAGTAGTACCTATAGAGAATTGGCAAATATGTGTATGTGTAAGTGTGAATCACGTTAAGACCATACCCGTAGCCAGGGGGGGTTCGAGGGGTTCGGTCGAACCCCCCTAGCTTTACAGTGACCGGAAGCAAATGTTTTAGCCACACCCCACATATAACTTCTGGAATATCATCGTCTGTTCAATCGTGCTGAACCTGCGCTTGAATTCTCTGCTGTTTCTGGCCTAGTCTGAGTCTAAGTGACCTAATAAACATTCAGCTCCATGGATACAAAATTTCGCTCTCATATCAGCATGAGTAAAGCTTGCTACGTTACATTCTTTATAAAGTGTAACGTAATGCATAGTAAGAATAATAGCACCGGTAAGCGTGCGATTCGATATTAATAGCACAGGCAACGGTTTTTTTCAACAGATTAGAAAGGGAGTCTTCCAGCCTTCGGAAGTGTCTGAGAAAGTTAAACCTCAAATATACAGATAGTAAGTCCACTATCAAGTGTAGCTACACAGCAAATGATTAAAAAAAACTGGCCTACTACAACTGTACATTTCCCAGGCTAGAGCTGCATGTTTGCGCACTTACTCTTCTTACTTAAGCTACCGTGTCTTTTCACTTTGTTTCGTGCTATTTCACTTAGTTATAGCGATTTTTCCAAAGCTTTTCGAACAGACAGTTTACATGCCGTACTATTAAATAACTTGTAGTACGAATACAGCATATTAATGTTGCACTGTTTATGTACAGCTAACCGTAGTGGATAGAAGCCTGGTTTACATGAGAATAATATCGCTTTTCTCTCGAATATCAACATTGTTTAATGAATTATAGTTTTGAAGTAGAATAACAAATTATAAGCTTTAGTGCACTTATCTTTTATTGTAGAAGAATTAATGAGGAAACAAAAGTAGGTGTGGCTTTTTGCGTCTTAAAATCCGAACCCCCCAATGCGTACCTCTGGCTACGGGCCTGAAGACTTTATAGCTAGTTGCTAATTCCTATCCTCTAGTATGTTTACATGAGCCTACTTTGTTTTGTCTGGACAGGTATATTATGTGCATTTGGTGTGTTAATAGCAAATTTTTTCTCTTTCTAACAGCCAATATTGTTAATTATAACTTAAGATTGTTGATTATAACTTAACAGTTAAGTTATAATTAAGAATATTGGCTGTTAGAAAGTGAAAAATTGATATACCTGTCCATTAGTTCGTCCCTGACTGCTTTGACTTCATCACGAGTTCCCAGCTTTGTTGGAAATGATTACTTCTGTGATACAGCTTATAGCATTGATTATAATAATTACAGTCCTTTTCCACTACAAGTCAATGACCCTCTATGGGATGGGAAGGGGTGTGGTCGCACTAATACCTGCTGTTCTTTCGATAGTCCTCCATGGTTTATTAAGCAACTTCCTTCTCCCACTAAAGAGAATATAGAAATGAGAGTCTGCATACCTAGTGGTAGTGCTAGCTCCACTCCTCTGGAAATCATTGAACTATATGTACAATAATAATTAATTTTGTGTATCAAATGAAACTGTTGACATGTAACCATTAAAACATTTTTTAACTAGTTAAATGATTTCATCATTATCCCTTGTTGGCTTTCATTTAATGAGATAATTTTTTTGTTTAATAATTGGTGCACAATATTAATAACCAAAACATTTTCAGAAATTGCTTCACTAAGGCAAATAGCTGATTGTTACGTTTATGCTGATTTGTTATAGAAACTGATACTAGTAAATTATAGTATGCACTGAATATTAAGCACAGTGTATGCACTGAATATTAAATACAGTGTATTAACTTTTTACTGAATGAAATCATGTTATAAATACTATGTCACAATTACCCAAACAAGTAATATTTTAACTATAGGTAGCAATATATGATACAGCCATCAAGTACATGTGTAGAGACATCACTAACTTGTCTGCACCATTATGAATAAACTATTTCTTTGCTATCCCTCACCTTACTTAATTAAGCTGTCTCCACTCCACTTCCAGACTAGTGAGGGTCATGAAATTATAGGCTTGATCAACATTACATTGTCTAGGAGGCCGTAGCTGGATTACCATTGTCCTGCACAAGAAGCGATGAACTCACTGGAAAATTAATGCAGTGACTTGCACTAATTCAAGTACTCATTTTGGCTACTACTGCAGGAATGATGGAAGATGTTTCAGAGTGGGGGGGAGGGGTGGGGGAGGGACACTATGTAACACACAACATTTTATTCGCATAATAACCATTTTTTATATTTTATGAAACATACAACTTATTTTTTAGTCAATACAGTCATAGTGAAAATTCGATGCAAATTTTCAATTAATGTGTTACTTACAAATTTTCTTTCATTTCTTTCTAAGAATTCCTTAGCAATGTTTGTCAGCTCAGTGTTGTCTGCTTTGTTCTGTGAATATGCATCAAAATGGCATCTGTATAGGATTACTTTATTCTATTTTGGTAAATTTAAGAAATGGATAGACCAGTAATCTATATATGGCATAGGTTACAAGTACCTTATTTTTTATGAGTTTATTGGTGAGCAAGCGAAGTAAGCAAGACAACATCAGGGTGAAAGATTTAAAATTGAGTGTATATGTGGTATATCTCTATATTTGGCACATAATGTAGGCTCTATTTTCTCTGAACATAGCGTTCATTTCTCAATTAATGTTACACTTGTATTTTATAGCATCCAAATGGCATTAACCATGTAGCCAGAAACATTGTATTCACACAACATGGTACCTATAAAACAAAATTTGCTTTATTTCACTTTGATAAATCTATTAGTTACAAATTCCACTGTTGAAAGGACCTTTTTCAGCTTCTAAGCATATAATAACTACAATTAAGTTTGACTAAAAATGTTCAAATATCTGCTTATTCTCAGTGTGTCCAAAGAGCTCAACAATTAATTGTAATTGATTTCTATAGCTACAGAAAATTTCAAGTAAGAAAACATAACTACTTTGGCAGTTCTAATTTGCCTTTTGCTATTAATTTTATATTACTACATTATATTAACAATTATTGTTTTATTTTGCATCAGCCCTGCACCTTATAGAGCTAGCTAAGCTTCTGTTGACTGAGTGCTTGTTGTCAAGAGCCTCTGGCAATTTAGATAGTAAGAAAGGCTTAATTCAAATAGACACTGCTGTAGAGCTAGCATTACTAGGGAGGACTAAGATAAGTAAGAAATTCTGTAATAACTTCCAAATAAACTATTTTCGTCTTTTGTAGCTGAGTGCTTTTTGTCAAGAGTTAGGCCACAGCAGGGAAATTTCCTGTTTCTCATCCAGGAAAAATTATACATTCAATGAGCATGGGAGGTGGTACAATTACAAAATACAGATCAGAATCTTAACAGGAAGAACAGTGGGGTGTGTAGAAAGTAAAGTTTAAACTGTAGTTTTTAAAATACATAGTTAAATGAGAGTAACATGAGAACCTGGTGTGCACATGTCAAGGGGAAGAATGTATTTTCTCACATGTGCAGATCATCAAGTCACTTAAAGAATTACCAGCTGGCAAAGGAGCCAATGTGGTTGTGTGTGAGGTGGACATGTGTAAATGTAAGTCCAGTTGAGTAGTATCTGAAGGTCAGAGCCTGGTCACTCCTTCATAAATTCCACTGTCAAAGTTCTGGTAAAAGTGCATTTGTTGACAAAGTGAAGGAGATTCTGGATAGTCTTGGTGTGCCACTGAGCCAGTAGCTATACTAGCCACAGCATCTGGATAGGTGTGGCCACTACAGTGACACTAGTAACTCTACTATACAGACACTTGGAATGTGGCATATTGCTAACTTTTGTTAAATATTTGGATGCCAAAATGTCATCTGGCAGGCTTCACAGTCAGGCTAGCTAGGATGAATACTTGGTTAACAATTATTTTATCACAATAACTCAAGGAATGTATGTGTTCTGTGATTGTCTGTGCAGGTTTGTTAATTTTTGATGCATAGTTAATGGTGGGTCAGGTTTCGATGAGTGTATGGAGAACTCTTGCAACTGGGAAGAGAAGCTTGAACAGGACATTCATGTATGTTATAATTACTTAACACACTATATTGCTATATCACAGCTTCAGGGAGATATTGGTTGGCCTTCACCAGTATACATCTTTGGCCAATCATCTCCATGCAGCAATGGGGCCTTACCCCCCCCCCCCCCCCCCCAAAGAATAATTAATCAAGTCAGTATCACGTGCAAGTAATATTGCCAGACAGTATTCTCACATGGGAAGCCAGCCTGGCATTGTAGTAGTGAGGTAAGCGGTAGCCTGGTGGGACCTTCACGTGTGTGCGAATGGATGGCAATGTAACTAGTGAGTATTATTGCATGTAATTGTTGAGCACTTGTCCCTGGCATGAACTCGTACTAATTTTGTTAGTTTGCTTGTGATTGCTCACTTATTATTATTAGCTATTTTGTAGAAAACTGGGAAAATAAAGTTTGATGATCAAAATTAACAAGACATGCCTCGTCATACTGATATTACTAAAGATTAGAGAAATACTGGTATTAACATCTGGAGTATCAAGAATGCAGTCCACAACACCATTTTTGTTGGCAATAGCATTATTCAGGGTTTTAACCTTGCCTGCTGAAATTCCTTATCATTTTGGGAAATAGAAGCTTTGTTCTTTATTATTGTTCATATCCAGCAAACACGTTCAATCATCACAAGAACAAATTTTTATATATAATTTTAGTAACACTTTAAACGTACTTTATGTGATAAAAAACAAAAGAACATAAGGTCAACGGATGTAATGATTCATGAGTCTTATCGTTGATTACCATAATTACCTGTGTCTGAACAGCACAATATTTGTAATAATTCAGTCATGATTCATGCCTTGATGCACTGGGCATGACTATCATAACTCAAGTTTTATGAAAAGTTTTTTTTGCACAATATTATCATAGAATATCGGAATACAGTAAGGACTTACTTTGGTGATTGACTATAAACTGTTATTTTCTCAGATCATATATTGTCTGAATGTCTGCTTGCTATACATATTTATACTGCAGTTATCTTTGTATTATCTTTTTTTATATTCATTTATAATAACTTTTCCTCTGAGTTAAACCTATTAGATTAAATATCAATACGACTACAAATTTGTGACTGAAAACACTTTTTGAGCAATTCAATCAGTATAAAATTCATTTCAACAAATTTAACAGAATCTATATGTTATAGTTATAAACCAAAAGTGAGGTTTGTATGCGATTTATAAATCGAAATACAAACCTAATGATTTTGGTTTATAACTATTATATAGCCAGAACATAAACAACGAGCAAAGTATAGCGTTAGCTATCTTAGTAAATGTATTAAAGCACCCAAACTCTTCATTATTCCATTTTGCTTTGATCTGCCTTCTACCATTATTATGGTTGCTAAGAACTATATCAGACTTTTCCCCGCTAATACATTTTCTTACGGGCATACCAGACTGTATCAGATTTATAGTTCTTAACGACAAGTGCGGTCGCTCGAGTAACGGGCTATAAAATAATATATTAACAAACTCAACTTTGTATATGTGTGTTAACAACAGTGTGCTCTATGATGTTACAGGCTTGGATTATAGCACTTCGTACAGACTCGCACCGTTTTGCCATAACTATGTAGATACTGCTTGTTGACAGAGCACCATTCACAGACAAGCTGGTCAAAAGTATAATTATATAACAAGATAATTACAAAAAAAACAAATAAAATTGTCACCCATACCACCCCTGAAAGCTGAAAAGCAGCTGCTTAAATAAAATGTAGCTGGTTGTTCAGTACAGGTTAGGCAATACTTCTAATTTTCAATTAAATATTAACCTAGAAGGTTAGTTGCAAGTCAAGAAACAGTTCTAAAGTGTCTTAAGAATTAATGCTGATTGTACTGGAACAGAGTGAAACCTATAACTAGAACAAACTGTACTGAATATTTCCAATGCTAGACTACTAGAAGACTGTAGAGTCCTGTTTTAGCTAATAAAGGCTAGGTATTTTACTGCTGAATCAGTGTAACAAAGGTCAAGCTCATTGCTATAAAAAAACTAGCCTCTATTGTTACGGCCAAAATTATGCTGGCATATTACTTTCATGTAAATATAGCAATGAACTACTAAAATCTGGTAAGTTTTAAGTTAAATAATTAATTTTTTGAATTAATTCAGTACCACAGTAATTACTTGCTGTAACTCTTGTTACTTGGAAATAAGTGTATATACAGAATAATTGGTCTGATTAAGCTTGATAATCGCAGAAATTTTTAGAAGCTGTATTTTCAGAAAACAGGAATTTCCGAGCATGTTTAAGAGATGACTTACAATCTATATACACAAATTACATAATCAATTTTCAATTATTTTTTCCCTAATCATGTTTTATTTGTTTAGCTCACTCAATCAAATGGACATGAGCATTGAGCTAATTAATCGCTATTACAATCTCTTAAATTTTTTCAGTCTTTTTCTCCATTCTGGTCAAAATGGCCCACACATAAAAGAATTGAATTTGAGCAGAATTTTTTTTAATTATGATTTTATTAAAAATAGTAAAGAAAGAAAAAAAATGCATAATATTTAGCTTGGTAAAGTATAAATTACTGACTATTGCACACATGCATAGGATACTATGTTTTTTTTACTTTTCCTGCATGTATGCTGACCCTTACCCATCATCCTCATTCTCCATGATAAAATCAATGTGAGTGACAACATCCAACTGCCATCCTCACCACAAGCTGTCATACTTAGCAATTATTGCAGCAAACTTGTGTTAGTCATAGCTAAAAATGTTTTTACTCACAATAACCCCATTTCTAAACAACAAAACACTCCACTGAAGCACATTTATATATAATGCTGACTGAACAATGTCACATGTAAATTATGTGTACAGAACATGCTAGATTTAGGACTACCTAACATGGGGCAAATGATTGCCAATTGGATTATACATTCATATAGCTAGTGCATTACAATATAAAATCTATGATGTGCTCTTGGAGGGATACATAATATATATATTAGATAATATAATTAGTGATCATTTGAGTGAATATATTTGTAAAAAAAAATTATTTTTAAAAAATGTTATAAAAAATTTAGGGTTGCTCTAAAATATTTAGAAAAAAGGAATTCTTAAAGCCAATTTGTAAATTCAAAAGATGAGCAACAAATCTTGCTTGAACACATCAGTAGCATTAATGAAAGAATGCATGGAACTCGTTGAGCCACATGTGAGCTACTCAAAATGGTATCAAAACTCAGAAGGCTAATGCTTCTTTATGAAAAAACAGTCATGTAAGGAAGAAAAAATAAGGGTCATGGACCTACGTTGTAAAAAGTGCTACTGATTTATGCTATTAATAGCCCCAGAAATGCTTATAGTTTTCCTCAGGCTAGTTCAAGGAGAAGAAGTTGATGATCGATATCCCCGAAGTTTCGATATATAAAGATTATCTAAGGATGTAGTAATACTTTGTATGTATTGTATTAGCTCAGGTGAAGAATATCTATTTTATGAAATTTTTATAACTGTTTTTATTTTTACACTCTGGATTAGAAATTGAATAAATAACATCATTGAAGACTCCAGAAGACAACTAATTACTGTTTTTGAATTATTGTTGACTTAATCCAGATATAATGTGAGATGACTTTTGTATTACCCATATGGGGTGGTTAACCCTAAATAGAGATTGCTACCACACTCTCTAATTAATCAATCAAAGAAACTTTCCTTGCCACATGCACGACAGTGATGACGTCTGTTTAATTTGGCTGGACAAAATCTCGTTATGAACTCGCTGTTGCAGATTTGACATCTTGTGGATTCGTTATCTGGTACTCATTTTTGCTTTCCTCTTTTCTAAGTGAAATAAACATTTAGCCACATCTTCAGTTTTCACAACAGTATTTACAATCATTATGTAATAATAGCAAATTTTTCTCGTTCTAGAGTTGACCCCTGAAGAGGACTTCAGCAAGAAGTCAAAATGTTGGCTTAAGTTTTAATTAACAATATTGGCTGTTACAATGAGAAATTTTTGCTATTAATCAATATGTAGTATAATAATACAGAGCAAGTGCTTTAAGTTATGTTCATGTTCTATGAAAGTCGGACACTCCTTGGTGAGTCTTAAAGTAAGGATGTATGTGAGCTAACTCTCCCTCATACAACCTGGACTCAGAGAAATCACCACTAGAAATTTCTATTGAAGAACTGCAACAGCTTGCATTCAGAGTTGATTAACTGGACTATTGTTGCTGCTATACTGTAGCTAATAAAATGTTTTGCATATTCATACATTGATTATTTTTCTACAAAACTCACTACATTTGTCTAACTATTGTTATAAGAATTTTTGCACTAATGTGGGAACGGACACAGCAACAGCAATGGAGAGACAGAGGAGGGAAGAGAATAAAGGGAATGGAGAGAAAGGAAGAAGAAGTCGTGGTGACAACCATCACTAATCACTTGTTATTTTAATTTAATGTTCATGATGTGCGTGTATTTGAGTTTTGTAATGTTGTTTGGTGTTCGTTTATTGTTGTTGTGCATCCAGGTCATTTTGGTGCACGTGGCACAATCCACGTGGTGCTATCATTCATTGAATAAAACTCCCAGATAACCAGAAGTCGAGTCACTTCTGTGCGTGTGTGGATCAGAATTGCCAAGTTTGTGATAAAAATCTATTTATGGCAACCTGCTAAGTGGTGCCACAGCCACAATCGTCTGGTGGCAGCGAACCTAACGGGGATTACCTAGTGGTAGAAGGCAAGCGTGAACCCCTCATTTCCACAACTAACTGTGGGCTTTTAACTGTTGCTGCATGTAATACTAAGCATGTTCCACACACACACAAAATAATTCTATCAGATAGTATAGTCTATATTATGATATTATATATTTGCAATTTGGGACTTACTCTCTTTAGAAACTTATCTTTGTCAAGTGAAGTATCTACGGTCCTTTCTAAGGTAAGTATTTCTTCATTGGCATGATCTACTTTCCTGTGGTAGTCTTTTTTTAATATCACCCAGCAACTGCAATAATAATGATGAGTGAACATGAGTAAACAACTATTTCTTCAATCATATTACTTTGCTGTGACTTAATATTTTTACAAGGTTTAGCAAACTGTGATTTTTCTACAGCATCATTCAAATTATCACCAACTAACTTGAATACTATTTATAACTCAGCGAAATTGCTATTAATTTAAGCGGAATCTTCCTACTGAAATGGTGTGTTGAAAAGCAATGCAGCATCCTCTTACAGTTTTGACTGATTATTTAATCTAATTTATATTTTATTATGATATTTATATCATTTTTTAGGCGTACATTATCATATGTTGTCTTTAAAATTCACACATAGAATTTTTGTCATTTATCTGACACCTCATTATATAGCTATGTAACTTATTTCCTTCCTCATGATGGTGTCACTGCTTTGGTACAAAACGGCTTGTTATGCCATTTCAGCGGTTATGCTTTTGATGATAGTATTTTTTCTTATCAGAAGGAGTACATTAACCTTTAGGCTCTTAATAAAGAGAACAGTGCAGTTTTTATAACTATACAGCCCCTCTGAATTCTCACGGTGAGAATTCACCCGATAAAGTTGTTTCTGGTGGCAGTTAATTTAACCCTATTAGAACTTCTACACACAACTGTGTCATTCCCTTAATACTTGAGGTTGCATGCCAGAAATTCAAAACATCTAGAAAATGGTTCCCAGTATCTACAGACTCACACACATTCAACAAAGTATGGTAATCCATCTCAGCATACTCTGGTTTATAAAGCATGCTTAAAGGCTGGGAAAATTCAGGTAAAGTAGACTTAGGTACATAGTCATCAGAGTAGCCAGGTATCAATGACAAAACTGCTGGTTTCGTCCCACACTTGCTCAGAGATTCATAAAAAACATTCATTTCATCATAAGATGACAATTTTTCTGAAGTCGATTTTGGCTTTGTTGAGCTAGTATTGAGTTTAAGACTTTCAGAATCGTCAATTATACAATCTAATTTTCTCTTCTTTGTTTTTGCTGATGTAAAATCAATGTCACTAACTGGAAGATATTCAATATTCTTAAGATAAGATGGTAAGACCCACTCACATTTCATCTGCGTACATGTTTCCCTCTCCTTGACACGAAATGCAGCTTCCACATGAAACAACACTGCAGCAATATGGCTACTTGCCTCTCCCAACCCAGCCATACAAATTACAATGGGCACAGCACACCTCACCAGACTTTTCAATAATCATCCAGCAGCTTAAAGGGGTTGCACTGAACTTTTGGGAGTGACAAACCTGAAAAATAAGTCCACACTATGACTTCTGAGGTTTAGCTACAATAAATACATTTTGTTCCCATAACGCATAAGCACACTTACCTTTCCTTTCACCAGATATTTGCCTGATATTAACCAAGTCTTAACATCTTTCACCCAACCACTAATAAACTGGTTATAAGCTTGCAATGACTTTCTGGCTTTAAATTGCTGAGAGGTCAAGTAGCTTGTCTGCAGCACAAGGTAACACAGCATATCTGCTGCATCCACAGGAGGAATATTCCCAATTTCTTTACCCAGATTGCTGGAGTAAGGGTCCAAGCCACCAATTAGCTTAATTTTTTCTTCATATTTGGTCTTAGCCTCCGCTGAAAGTGTAGTAATATAGGACTCTGACATCACCGTTGCAGTTGTATGGCTTCCCAGGTACACCAAGATGGCGCAATGCTGACGTCGGCAATAATTTCATCACGTGATGAAATCGCTCTATAGCCTGGCTGTGCTGGCCGTCCCCTGAAGCTGCTACTGGAGGCCTGGTGGAGCATGAAGGCCTTACTGAGTGTCTAACTCCCATTACAGGTAGTGTCTTAGCTACAGTACCAATTACTTCGTCCTTCAGTTTTTTGTACCTCCCTAACAATCTAAAGCATGCTCTGCAAATGAATCCATCATTTACTCCTGTGCTTTCATCACACCGTAATTCAATAAAAATGCTCTGTATGTAGCGTTTGCATTACACCTTGAGTAGCACTACTGCGGAGTTGTCTTCTGTGCTTTTTTTCCACGGGGCAGTCTACATCTCTTTCGAGCAACACTTGCAGCACTGCGCAGCCATAACTAGCAGACTACTCCGTCGAACCCTCGCATCAATAGTTCACGCTAAATGTCCAACATACCCGCGCTTCATTATTAAACCACGCCCACTCCATAAGCTATACACGCGAAGTACTTCCCCCAGAATCTGGGGGAAAGAACGAGATTGGGTTAAGCATTGTACCAGACCCTTTCCTTCCCGCGTGCGGGTGTTAGGTAAAGGGTCTGGTTCGCGATACTAGCAAAAAATAATTCAGTTGTCAACTACTCACCTCGACGCTGAAGCCTATGTACCATAGGAACGCATCCACTCAACCCATATTGATGCAACACATTCGCACAGCAGTCTCGTGGGGCCGGTCTTTTTACTAATCCTGATCCTTCCCCCGCGCATCATGTTAGGGTAGTTAGCGTTGTTATAGGCCAGAGAAGATCTTTCCCCGCGAGAAATTAATCAGTACAGCCCCTTTGACAATGTTTGGACGACCATTTCCAGTCAATACTATTACTTTTGTGTGGTAAAGCGTTTTTAACACATTTGGCCTGGTGATATCACTGATAAAGGGTTTTCTGATAGAGGTTATTGTATTGTTTACTACAGTCGAACATCCGAATAAAGGACAAAATGGGAACACCAGTTTTGTCCGTTGTTGAGAAGCTGTCCCTTCCTAGAAACCATCACTTTTTGACTGTTTATCTAATATTTGATTGAACAAAGTGTATTAACAAAGAAAAATTTTAAGTTCACAATACTGTTTATAGTTGGTCCTTACTCTCTGACTTCTTTTATGTGGTCATGATGCTCTAAATATGAGCTTACATATTCCAATTGCTTCTTTGAAGCTCTTCAACTTTGTTGAAGGAAAAAACGAATGGGCTGTCACCATCATTATCATCTTCTCCTGTTGATAAAAAAAAAGCTGGATTCCCTATCTCAGTCATTTATGGAGCTATTTGACGGAGGTTAAAAGTACGTGAATAACTGAATTTCATTCGGGAAGTTAGAGCAAGAGGTCGCTAAAATATCACACTTATATTATGCACAACTTGCCCTAGGTCCACCCCTAGGTCCACCCCTTGCTGCGGGTTAGAAATACACTTCATCTACCGCCTCTGTGGACCCGAGATAGAACTTGTTGATTCATTAAAATTGTCTGAACTGTAGTAAATTTTGATATGTGTCAATGAATGTCCATTAAGTGAAACACGTTTTGTATGGTGTAGCAATAGTGGTAATTCTGTTCTGTCCGTTGTCCGGAACTCGGAAGGTCCGCATCTCGGAAGCTCCTAATATACAATGTTCAATAGGAAATCCATCCGTAGTTTTGTGTTTGTCCGCTGTATCGTGGTTGTCCGGTTTTCGGAAGGTTAGTTGAACGAGGTCCGACTTATAACAGTTTAGTTAGCTATAAATGAACAGTCATAAGGCAAATGTTTCCATATAGTATTAAGAAATAGCTATTTTAATGGACAGTGTAGTAGTGTACATTTTTTATTTGATCAATTAATTTATTTATCTATTGTAGCTAACTTCACTGTATGTTATGTCAATTTTATAAAAATTACTTGTTTAATTTATTTAAGTGTGTCATGCATAAGCTGTAAAGCAATTAAATAAATGAATGAATAAAAAAGAATGAATGAGAATGAATGAATAAATGAGAATGAACGAATGAATGAGAATGAGTGAATGAATGAGAATGAATGAATGAATGAGAATGAATGAACGAATGAGAATGAATGAATGAATGAGAATGAACGAATGAATGAGAATGAGTGAATGAATGAGAATGAACGAATGAATGAGAATGAGTGAATGAATGAGAATGAGTGAATGAATGAGAATGAATGAATGAATGAGAATGAATGAATGAATGAGAATGAATGAACGAATGAGAATAAATGAATGAAAATGAATGAATGAGAACGCGTAAATGAATGAAGGAGAATGAACAAATGCATCCATGAGATTCCATTGATTATAACACCTTGGTATTGCAGCCTCAAGGGGCCTAACCCTGTACCAAGCTAAAAAATGCATATTTTTTTAATTTAGTCATAATAATTTAAAATTGTGTTTATTTATTATTATTATTATCATCACGTACAAAAACTTCACATTAAAAATATATGTGACAGGCTCTGCAAAAACCAGGAATTTTGGCAAAAGTGTCAAAGCTGTAAAACAGTATAAACTGTGGTCAAATTTGCTGAATTTTTGAATTTTACACTTATTATTAAGTACAGTAATTGTTCTATCATTATGCCAAATTTCAAAGCTTAAAATGTTTGTATCACATAAAGTGCACTATTGAAAGAAATTCTCAGCTTACACGGAAATTAGCAATACATAAAGCGTGGGATGTGTGGGAATCCCGTGTGAACAATAGCAAAGTTTTCAGGGTTTTCTGGTTACTCGAAAGGTTGGTTACTACAAATCATGGAAGCCTTGGTTAATTATACTCACTATTGTAGTGATTCTTACCACAATAGCAAAGTTTTCAGGGTTTTCTGGTTACTCGAAAGGTTGGTTACTACAAATCATGGAACCCTTGGTTAATTACACTCACTATTGTAGTGATTCTTACCACAATAGCAAAGTTTTCAGGGTTTTCTGGTTACTTAAAAGGTGGGTTACTACAAATCATGGAACCCTTGGTTAATTACACTCACTATTGTAGTGATTCTTACCACAATAGCAAAATTTTCAGGGTTTTCTGGTTACTCGAAAGGTTGGTTACTCGAAAGGTTGGTTACTACAAATAATGGAACCCTTTGGTTAATTACTCACTATTGTTCAAGTAATTTTTACCGTACTTTTGAAAAGCCTATTCTTCTTATTAAGTGGTACACCAGAACCCACTCCATTTTTACTCACATTTTGAATGCCCATAGTAAAAATTCTGTGTACACTATGTTATATGGTTCAAGTTGAGTAATTTTCAATAGGTATCAGGATTTTCAATTTTTTAAGCAAATTCCTGGATTTTGCAGAGCCTGTCACATCGTATGGTATAAAAGCAGCTAGCAAGTGAGCCATTGCTACAGAGTGTACATACCTCACCATGAAGCTAACTACATTATTGGTCTCGCTGCTATCCCTCATCTTAATACATGAAGCTGTTTCCACTCACCTCCAGACATGTGAGTGTCATGAAGTTAGAGACTTGGTCAACATTACAGTCCAGGAGGCTGTAGCTGGACTAGAAGACAGACTGAGTAAACTTCTTAACACCAATACCACAGACAGCAGTACACTTGAGACTAGACTTACCACCACAATGAAGCAACTTATTGATCCAATAAAGCAGCAACTGGACTATCATCTTCCTCTACCTTCACAGCTGGGAACTAAAGAAAAACCAGCTAATTCATGCAAAGATCTGCACAAGACTAATTCCAAGACTCCTTCTGGCTACTACTGGATTAAACAGTCTTCTGGGTCTCCTGTGAGAGTGTACTGCAGTATGAGTGGAACCTGTGGCAATGAAACAGGAGGGTGGATGAGGGTGGCCAACATAGACATGAGGAACACTAGTCAATCCTGTCCTAGCGGACTCAGCTTGATCTCGTCTCCGAAACGAGTTTGTGATATTGCATCAACTGGATGTGTGAGTAACACATTTAGTGTACAAGGATTTCAGTACAATAAGGTATGCGGGAAGATCATTTCATATCACAACAAAGCTCCTCTTGCATTCAGACATGGAAGTCGTGGTATTGACAGAGACTATGTCTATGGGGCGAGTCTGACACATGGTCAAAACCCACGTAAACATATCTGGACATTTGCTGGAGCAGCAGATGAAACTAATAGCAACTATATCTTCAAGTGTCCCTGTATCAACACTGCCTTGACCTCATCACAAGTTCCCAGCTATGTTGGAAATGATTATTTCTGTGATACAGCTTATAGCAGCTATTACTGGACTTACATTCCTCATCCACTACAAGTCAGTGACCCTCTATGGGATGGAAAAGGGTGTGGTCGCACTAATACCTGTTGTTCTTTCAACAGTCCTCCATGGTTTGTTAAGAATCTTCCTTCTCCCACAAAAGAGAACATAGAAATGAGAGTCTGCAAACCTGGTACTGATGGCGGCTCCACTCCTCTGGAAATCATTGAACTATATGTACAATAAGAAATAAATTTGTGTATCAAATGAAACTGTTGACATGTAATCATTTAAACATTTTTTTACTAGTTAAATGATTTCATCATTTTCCCTTGTTTGCTTTCATTTAATGAGATAATTTTTTTATATAAATGGGTGCACAATTTTAATACCAAAACATTTTCAGTACAATATTTATGCTGATTTGCTATAGAAACGAATACATGTACTAGTAATTATAGTATGCACTTAATATTAAGTACAGTGTATGCACTGAATATTAAATACATTGTATTAATTTTTTACTGAATGAAATCATGTTACAGGAAAACTACAATATCATCCATACTTTCCCTGAGAAATCTCGTATTTCATAAGGCAGTACGCTAATTTTTCTACGCACTTTCCTGCGCATGGACCAAGACAGGTGTATGGAAAGTGAAGGAAAGTGTGGAGGATAATGCCTGTACTAAAAGTACAGGCCCACAAATGCAAGTTTCTGACATGTTCCCTCATCTAGTGCATATTTGATGAATTAGTAATATACTTCATGAAAACTTCAAAAGAGCCACCAGGACACAACATAGATGTATATTTTGGGGTTCAATCATCTAGGCTAATGTTAATGTTAATGCGAGTGGAAAGATTTGATAGCTTCGAATCTAGCTAATACCAAATCCAGTTATTACCTCGAGAAAAATATAGAATTATACAGATAATCAACTTTACAAGGTAAATACAGATACAGATGTAATAATATTGATAGAATTAAAACTGGATAAAATAGCTAGCAAATGGATAAAGAAATTAGATAAAACTAAAAAGAGTAACTAAGTGATAGAGTTCGACAAAGATCGATAGGTTGCCGCGAGTGCAGTACGTGAAGTATGAATTAATAAATTGCCTCGAGTGCAGTGCGTGAAGTATGAAGTGTAGGCATGAAGTGCGAGTATAGAGTGCGCAGTGATTAATTTCAGATGTTATGAAGCTTGAACAGTTAATACTACAAATGCTAGCAGTTTAGCTGGTACAATTATTACACAGGAGCTCACTAGTGATTTTATTTTGAAGTTCAGCTTAAATAGTTACACTGTGAGGTTTCCTATGGCGAGTGTCTTTTGGTTCCATTTTCCTATTATAATGTCTCAAAAAAGCTTAAATCCCTTAGTTATGTTATTGAAGTAAGTGTCACCATGAACTAATACATTTGTATATGATGTTAATTGTGAACAAAAATTCTCCATTTTAATTATGTACCCTTGTACATACTAGTAAATTATAGTATGCACTGAATATTAAGTACAGTGTATTAAATTTTTACTGAATGAAATGCCAAATTCATGTTACAGGAAAACTACAATATCATCAATACTTTCCCTGAGAAATCTCGTATTTCATAAGGCAGTAAGCTAATTTTCCTACACACTTTCCTGCACATGGACCAAGACAGGTGTATGGAAAGTGAAGGAAAGTGTGCAGGATAATTACCTGTACTAAAAGTACAGGAAATCCCATACTTATATGTGCATCAATAGATTAAACCATCATACTAGTGATGTGCTTCAGCACAAATGGCGAGCGAGCTGGTCTGACTGAAGTTTAATTTGAATGTGAGCTGCTAATAATATTTGTTTGTTGAATGTCTTTGTTCAGTTTATTTGTGCTATTCTGCAACACTTTTATACACACATGCATACAAACATTCTTGCAATTTCTTGACATTTATATAACAAGAAAACTGGAGCTATGATAAATACTATGTCACAATTACCCAAACAAGTAGTATTATAATTATAGGAAGCAATATCTGATACAGTTATCAAGTACATGTGTAGAGACATCGCTAACTTGTGTCTGCATCACTATGAATAAGCTATTTCTTTGCTATCCCTCACCTTACTTAATTAAGCTGTCTCCACTCACCTCCAGACTAGTGAGGGTCATGTAATTAGAGGCTTGATCAACATTACACTGTCTAGGAGGCTGTAGCTGGATTACCATTGTCCTGCACCACCAGAAGCGATGAACTCACTGGAAAATTAATGCAGTGAGACTTGCACTAATTCCAGTACTTATTTTGGCTGCTACTGCAGGAATGATGGAAGTTGTTTCACAGTGGGGAGAGGGGTGGGAGGGAGGGACACCGTGTAACACACAACATTTTATTCGCATGATATCCATTATTAAATTTTATGAAACATGCAACTTATTTTTAGTCAATGAAGTCGTAGTGAAATTTGGATGGAAAAGTTTCAATTAATGTGTTACTTAAAAAATTTCTTTCATTTCTTTCTATGAATTACTTAGCAATGTCTGTCAGCTCAGTGTAGTCTGCTTTGTTTCTGTGAATATGCATCAAAATGGCATCATAGGAGGAGTCGTTTTTTATTCTATATATTTAAGAAAGTGATAAGACCAGTAATCTATACATATAAGTACCTTATTATTGATGGGTTTATTGGTGAGCAAGTGAAGTGAGCAAGAAAATATTAGGGTGAAAATTTTAAAATTGAGTGTATATGTGGTATATCTCTATATTTGGCATAATATGTAGGCTCCTTTTTCTCTGAACAGGCTGTATAGGTTCTGAACTCTAGGACCAATTAAGTCTTACTTGTCTTTGACTTAAAATTGTATGACTATTTAATTAAAATGCTTGTTTTTTTCTTTGAGTCACAAAAGGCTGCAGCTAGTGGTTGTCGTTAAGGTATTAAAGTCCTTTACCAGACATAATCTACAAGCTTGGTCATATAGTAGTAGTTATTTGACCAGTCAGCTGAAATTGGGGGCTAGAGCTCTCCCCCTCAATTAATAAAGGGGGGACTAAGGTTCCTCCCCTCCATTTTTGAACCAACTATGTATTATTGGCTGGCAATAAATAAAAAAAATAGACCACAGTACAATAAGTCAAAATTGAACACCAGCATGTCTAGTACTCAGCAAGTCATTATCAATTAATGTTACACGCTTTTATTTAATAGCACCCAAATGGCATTAACCATGTATCCAGAGACATTGTATTCACACGACATGCTACATAGAGCAAAATTTGCTTCATTTCACTTTGATAATTTCTAGTAGTTACACAAACCACTGTTGAAAGGACCCTTTTCAGCTTTGAAGCATATAATTACCTACAATTAAGTTTGACTTAAAATGTTCAAATATCTGCATATTGTCAGTGTGTCCAAAGAGCTTAACTATTAATTGGACTTGATTTCTATAGCTACAGAAAATTTCAAGTAAGAAAACACAACTACTTTGGCAGTTTCTAAGTTAGCCTTTTGTTATAAATCTTATTTTATTACGTTATATTAACAATAATTGTTTTATTTAGCATCAGCCCTGCACCTTTATAGAGCTAGCTAAGCTTCTGTTGACTGAGTACTTGTTGTCAAGAGCCTCTGGCAATTTAGATAGTAAGAAAGGCTTAATTCTAATAGCCACTGCTGTAGCTGCATTACTAGGGAGGACTAAGGTAAGTAAGAAATTCTGTAAAAACTTCCAAATAAACTCTTTTCATCTTTTTTAGCTGAGTGCTTTTTGTGAATAGTTAGGCCACATCAGGGAAATTTCTTGTTTCTCATCCAGGAAAAAATATACATTCAATGAGCATGGGAGCTACAATTACAAAATACAGATCAAAATCTTAACAGGAAGAACAGTGGGGTGTGTAGAAAGTAAAGTTTGAACTGCAGTAGATTGCATCCAATTAGCTCACTTTGTTTGTAAAGATAGATTTTTTAAATACACAGTTAAATGAGGTTAACATGAGAAGCTGTTCGGCACATGTCAAGGGGAAGAATGTATTTTCTCGCACGTGAAGATTCATCCCAAGTCACTTAACGAATTACCAGCTGGCAAAGGAGCCGATGTGGTTGTGTGTGAGGTGGACATGTGTAAATGTAAGTCCAATTGAGTAGTATTTGAAGTTCAGAGCCTGGTCACTCCTTCATAAATTCCACTGTCAAAGTCCTGGTAAAAGTGTATTTGTTGACAAAGTGAAGGAGATTCTGGATAGTCTTGGTGTGCCACTGAGCCAGTAGCTATACTAGCCACAGCATTCGGATAGGTGTGGCCACTACAGCGACACTAGTAACTCTACTATACAGACACTTGGAATATGACATATTGCTAACTTTGTTAAATATATTTGGATGCCAAAATATCATCTGGTAGGCTTCACAGTCTGGCTAGCTAGGATGAATTTGATTGATAATTAAATTGGTCACCATAACTCAAGGAATGTATGTGTTCTGTGATTGTCTGTGCAGGTTTGTGAATATTTGATGCATAGTTAATGGTGGGTCAGGTTTCGATGAGTGTATGGAGGACTCTTGCAACTGGGAAGAGAAGCTTGAACAGGACATTCATGTATGTTATAATTACTTAATACTCTATACTGCTATTTCACAGCTTCAGAGAGATATTGGTTGGCCTTCACCAGTCTACATCCTTGGCCAATCATCTCCATGCAGCAATAGGGCATTACCCCCCCCCCCCCCCCCCCCCCCCCAAAGAATAATTAATCAAGTCAACATCACGTGCAAGTAATATTGCCGGGCAGTATTTTCACATGGGAAGCCAGCTGGCACTGTAGTAGTGAGGTAAGAGGTAGCCCAGTGGGACCTTCATGTGTGTGTGAATGGATGGCAATGTAACTAGTGTGTATTATTGCATTTAATTGTTGAGCACTTGTCATGAACTCATACTAATATTGTAAGTTTGCTTGTGCTTGCTCACTTATTATTAATATCTATTTTGTAGAAAACTGGGAAATTGAGGCTTTATAATCAAAATTAACAAGACATGCCTTGTCTGACTGATATTACTAAAGAGTTACAGAAGTACTGGTATTAACATCTCAAGAATGCACTCCACAACATCATTCACAATATTAGGAGGTAAATTTAGTGATTGACTTAGCAACTACAACAACATATTAAGGCTTAACTAACTAAACACTGATACTTTTCTGTAAATTCAAAGTTCATTACATGTCAAGATAATTAATGTATTAATATATAAGTAGCATACTATAATATCTTCATCAGTTTTATATTGGTCTTACAGAGTTGCATTTCCAAGTTTTCAGTCATAGTTTGAGGAAAGAGGCACAAAACCATGGAGGTCTGTTGACATCCTTGGCCATCCCATAATGGATCATCTGGATAAAATTGACCTTGGTGAAGGCCAGCACCACTGAATCCAGATTCACAGAAGTAATTATTACTAATGAAGGATGGTAAGGGATTACTCCATTAGTACATTTTCAGTGTCTGAGTAGTAGGGTGAAGCTGCAAAAGTCCAAATGTGTATACGAGACCCCGGGGCACCATAAGTCAGAGACACTCCATATACATAGTGTTCTTCAATGCTCAAGGTAGCCCCAATAGTTGAATCAAAGGCATCAGGTGTTCCATGTTGGTCATTAGTATGTTATCATAGTAGTATGTTATCTAAAACTTCAAGTGTCTTAGAGATAGTTATTGTCATAATGATTTTGTTAGCATCTATTTCCCTGATGTAATCGAGTCTGTTTCAATTTTGGGATGAGATGATAATAAGTGACTTTCTTGTGTACAGAATTGTGGCCAATAATGTTATCTTTTATAACTAGCAAGTACCCTACCACACAGCTGCACCTGATGTACTCACTTAGAGTGCAGTAGTATAATCCATGGTTCCTGACCCTTGGTTTCTTATTCCTCTTTTCAACTCATGGATTCCTTACTCCTCCTCTCTCTATCTCTTCTGCTCCTCAGTATCTCTGTCCTTTCTGTTTATTGTCTTTCACTTCTTCATTGAAATAACTACATCAGTCAGCTATATAAAGAATTCATAGCTAGGTGCAGTGGTTGTGTATATATTTGGTAAGCATGACCTTTTGTTATAGTGGGAATATAAAACTGTATCAGACATAATTGAATGCAGAGGTGGACACATGCAAAATAGGAAATTTAAACATTGGAAAAGAATTCGGATATGTTAGGATGTGTGAAAAGAATGTAAAATAAAGGAGCACTTTTAGGAAAAGCTTTCTGTCATGTAGTAAATGCCACTACCACAGATACAGATGTAGTAAATGCTACTCTCGTTACGTTTTTCTTGTGCATTGTAAAGCAATGTGGATTCTATAGATTATCACGTGGTTTTTAATCCATTCATTGAGATGCTCTTTTATCCGTGGGGTCAGGTATTTTTAACTGCATCATGAATCAAATGTACTAGGACACTGCTGAGCTGGATTAGGTAACAGGTTAAGCAAACATATAGCTGCACAATTGAGACTAGACCCACCATAATGAAGCAACTCATGAAACTAGTTAGCAGCAACTGGATTTCCTCCACCTTTACATTAGGGAACTAAAGACAAACCAATATCTCAAGTAAAAGACATGCAGAGAAAATTCTCAACAAACTACTGCAGAATGTGTGATAATTCATACAAAGAGATTGAACTTCGTACAATAAGGTGTATGGCAATATTATTGCATAACAATAGAGAAATTTAGTGGCCATTCTTTATGGAGATAGGAGTATTCAATAGGCCTTGACCAAATTTGCTTAGCAAAATCTGAGCAAATGGGAAGCCAAAATATAGTAATTTCGTGAGCTAAATAGTTTGTGAGAAAAAGCAAAAAGTGGCAATCCAGCTAAATGAAAAGTACAAATTTCAGATTAGAAGCAGTATAAAATGAACTTTGAACTTTCCATCGCCAGCAAAACTTTGGTTGTGATTCATTTAAAAGTTTTCAGTTTACGAGCGTTGAGTATACAAATTACTGACTCTCTCCTGTCAATGTCTTACTTCGTCATATTTTTTTACCTGATAGGACAAGATCTCCAACTTCTGCATATTTTCTCAGCAGCAGTAGTCTTAAACTATATGTAATGTTGCAAAAGAACTTCATCTATGGAGGAATTTCTTATTTCTCAAAGATGGTGGCCTTAGAAAGCTTAAAGAAAAGCTAAATAGGTAGCAGTAAAGAGAATCATAAAAGGAAAAAATTATTTCTAGTAAGTATGGTGCTACCCCAACACTATATACATCTTTCTTTAAGGCCTGTAATATATTACTGTAATAATTAATCTGCTCCTGATCCCTTTCTTTCGAACAAATCTCAGGGTTTTTTTATTCTTCTCAAGGTTAACATTCTTCTCAACTCATGAATTCCCTTCTCCTCGTACGTCTATCTCTCCTACGCCTCAGTATCTCTGTTTTTTCTGTGCATTTTCTTTCACTTCTTCATTTGAAGTAGTTACATCAGTCAACGTTTTCTCACCTGTTTCTATTTACTTGGCCTTTGTGCTCTCCTTCTCTGCCTTTCATCCAAGGTTAGAATCTTAACAGGAAGAAAAGTAAGGGTGGTTAAAACATAAAGCTTGCACTGAAGTAGATCGCATTCAATTAGCACATTTAGTTTGCAAAGATAGATAATTTAATACGTAGTTAAAATGAAGTTAACATGAGAAGCTGGTTAACACATGCCAATAGGAAGAGGATATTTTCTCGCATGTGCAGGTCTATCTCAAGTCATTGAAGAATTACCAGCTGGTGAAGGAGCTGATGTGGTTTTGTGTGAGGTGGACATGTGTAAATGTTAATCCAATTGAGTAGTATCTGAAGGTCAGAGCCTGGTCACTCCTTAAAAAATTCCACTGCCAAATCCTTGATAGTAAAAGTGTATTTGCTGACAAAGCGAGGGAGCTATTGGCTGACCTTCACCAGTCTACATCCTTGGCATAAGCATCTCCATGCAGTAATAGGGCCTTCCCCCCAGAGAATAGTTAATCAAATCAGTATCACGTGCAAGTAATATTGTCGGGCAGTAATCTCACATGGGCAGCCAGCCTGGCATTGTAGTAGTGAGGTAAGAGGTAGCCCAGTGGGACCTTCACGTGTGTGTGAATGGAAGGCAATGTAACTAGTGTGTATTATTGCATTTAATTGTTGAGCACTTGTCCCTGGCATGAACTCGTACTAATATTGTGTCTGCTTGTGCTTGCTCACTTATTATTAATAGATATTTTGTAGAAAACTGGGAAATTGAGGCTTGATGATCAAAATTAACAAGACATGCCTCATCTGACTGATATTACTAAAGATTAAGACAAGTACTGGTATTAACATCTAGAGTATCAAGAACGCACTCCACAACATTATTTTTGTTGACTATAGTATTATTCAGGGTTTCAACTTTGCCTGTTGAAATTCCCTAACATTTTGGGCAATAGAAGCTATGTTCTTTATAGTTGTTCACATTCAGCAAACATGTCCAATGACCTCAAGAGCTAAAAAAGTTCATATTTTTATTGTTTATATGTAGTTTCTGTGATAAAAAAATAAAGAAAGTGAGGTCAACTGATGTAATGTTTCATGAGTCTTATCGTTGATTACCATAATTACCATTCCTTAAAACAGCACAATATTTGTAATTCTTCCGTCATGAGTCATGTCTTGATGCACCGGGCATGACTATCATAACTCAAGTTTATGAAAAGTTTTTTTTGCACTTATTATCATAGATTATCAGAACACAGTAAGGACTTTCTGTTATTTTCTCAGACCATGTATAATTATTGTCTGAATGTTTGCTTTCTATGTATTTATGCTACAGTTATCTTTGTATTGCCTTTTATCTTCATTAAATTAAAGTTTTCCTCTGAGTTCAACATATTAGATTAATTTTCAATACTACTACACATTTATGACTGAATACACTTTTTGAGCAATTCCATCAGTATGCAATTCATTTGAACACATTTAACAGAATCTATATATATAATATGAACAAACTCAACTTGGTATATGTGTGTTGACAACAGTGTGGTCTATGATGCTACAGGCTTGGATTGTAGCAATTCTTACAGACCCGCACCGTTTTGCCATAATTGCGTAGATACTGCTTGTTGACAGAGCACCATCCACAGGCAAGCTGGACAAAAGTATAATTATAACAAGATAATCACAAAAAAAAATAATAATAAATTTTCATCCACACTACACCTGTAAGCTGAAAAGCAGCTACTTAAACAAAATGTAGCTGGTTGTTCAGTACAGGCTAGGCAATACTTCTAATTTTCAATTAAATATTAACCTAGAAGGTTAGTTGCAAAGTCAAGAAACAGTTCTGAAGTGTCTTAAGAATTGATGCTGATTGTACTGGAACAGAGTGAAACCTATAACTAGAACAAACTGTACTGAATACTTCCAGAGCTGGACAACTAGAAGACTGTAGAGTCATGTTTTAGTGAATAAAGGCTAGGTATTTTACTGCTGAATCAGTGTAACAAAGGTCAGGCTCAATTGCTATAAAAAAAACTTGCCTATTATTATGGCCAAAATTATGCTGACATTACTCTCATGTATAGCCTTAGTTACTAAAATCTGATAAGTATAATTAATTTTTGAATTAATTCAGTACCATAGTAACTACTTGCTGTAACTTGTTACTTTGAAATAAGTGTTTGTACAGAATAATTGATCCGATTAAGCTTAATAATAGCAGAAAAATTTAAAAGCTGTATTTTCAGAAAACAGGAATTAAGGTACCACTTACCATCTATAAACACAAATTACATAATTAATTTTTAATTATTCATTCTCTAATCATGTCGTACTCGTTTAGCTCACTCAATCAAAGAATGGACATAAGGATTGAGCAAATTTATCATTATTACTTTTGGCATCCAAAGCTATTTTACTTAAATTATATGTACTGGACATGCTTGAATTAGGACTGCCTAGCATGGGTCAAAATTTCCTATTGGATTATACATTCCTACAGCTAGTGCATTGCAATATACAATTTATGATGTTTTCTTGGAGCTATATATAGATTGTATAATTATTGGGGATCATTTTGTAGTGAATATTGCTGTAAAAAAGTGTTTCATGAATGTTGGACAAAATTTAGGGTGACTCTAAACATTTTGGAAACAAGGAATTTTAAAGACTAAGTGTAAATTCAAAAGAGGAGCTTTACAAAACTTGCCCAAATTGAGAATGTAGTAATGGGATCATTTATAGTGAATATTAATTAATATAAGAAAACTTGCCTTGCCACATGCACGACAGTGATGACGTCTGTTGAATTGGGCTAGGAAAAACTTCGTTATGAACTCATACTCGTTGCAGATTTGACATTTTGTGGATTCGTTATCTGGTACCCATTTCTGTTTTCCTCTTAGCTAAATAAAATAGACATTTTAGCCATGTCTTCAGTTTTCACAACAGTATTTAAAATCAATATGTAGTACAATAATATTGAGAAGTGTTTTAAGTTATGTTCATGTTCTACTAAGGTCATGAGCTAGTTTCTCTTTTGTAAATATTTAAGTAACCATGTAAGTGAGCTAGTTCTCCACATACAACATGGTGACAACAGAAATCCCCACTAGATATTTCTATCGAAGAATTGCAACTGCTTTGATTTAGAGTTGATTGACTGGATGAATGTTGTTGCTATGCTTTGCATTGATATATGTTGAGTTTTCTAAAAGCTCACTGCGTTGTCTAACTATTGTGAGAATGTCTGTACTCATTGAGTCAAGATATCTCACACTTTACCTCACAAATACATTTAAACAATATAGCAAGTGTATGTTTTTTTTACTAAATATAATATTTATATTCAGTGAAAGTGTTCCTTTGTATTCCTAACCACAAGATGTTAGCTCAAGTCTACATTCTGTGTTATAATTTTGGCTGTAATTTAGTGTATTTTATTTGGCAGTAAATTAACTGTAAGCTTTTCTCTGTTGCGGCGTGTAATATTTAAAATATTCCATGCACACACAAAATTATCCTATCAAATAGTACAGTCTATATGATATATTATTATTTGCAATTTGGGACTTACTGTCTTTTGAAAGTCATCTTTGCCAATTGAAGTAGCTACAGTTCTTTCTAAGGTACGCATTTCATCATTGGCAAGATCTACTTCCTCGTGGTACTCTCTTTTAATATCACCCAGCAACTGCAATAAAAATGATGGGTGAACATGAGAAAACAACCATTTCTTCAGTTCATATTACTTTGCTGTGACTTAATATTTATACAAGGTTTAGCAAACTGTGATTTTTCGACAGCATTATTTCAATTATTTATCACCAACTAAATTGAATACTATTTATTTATAACTATAAGTGAAATTGCTACTATTTTAAGCGATATCTTCCTACTGAACTGGTGTGTTATGTTGTCTTTAAAATTAACACATAAAATTGTTGTCATTAACCTGACACCTCATTATATAGCTATGTAACTTATTCCATTCCTCATGATGGTGTCACTGCTTTGGTACATCTTGCTATGCCATTTCAGCGGTCATGCTGTTGATGGTAGTATTTTTTCTTATCAGAAGGAGTTACAGTAACCTTTAGACTGTTAATTAAGAGAACAAGTGCAGTTTACAACTATACAGCCCCTCCAAATTCTCACCCGATAAAGTTGTTTCTGGTGGCAGTTAATTGAATCCTATTAGAACCTCTACACACAACTGTGTCATTCCCTGAATACTTGAGTTTGCATGCAAGAAATACAAAAATAATCTAGAATATGGTTCCCATTGAGGTCAGCAAAGCAAGCTAAGGTGCTTGGCTCATGAAAGAAGAGCTGTATTTTGTCTGGTCTTATAGAAGCATACTGGGTGTATACATACATAATACATGTTTATGTATGAAGCACAAAGTATGTTTTCTAATTGCAAATAGTACTTAAAATGAAATGAGCTCACCAAGCTAATGTAGTTCTAAATAACAATAGCATTTGTTTTTTCGACATTTTTTCTTCCTTATTAGAAAAATTAAGGCTAAAATTACTGATCTTGCCTTCAAGGCGTAGGTCGATGTCCCTTTGGACAGATTATTTTGCAGACTCCTCCTCTCTCTCACTGGCCTCATCATGGCAGTATTGTCATGACCATTAAGTTACCCAGGTATGAATACCTGTTTAATTTTATCTGTACTATTTGTAGGATTTTGTGTAATTTGTCATAATACAACAACAATAAGGAAGAGCATTAGCATTTTTTATTTGATACAAGCAACAAAAGAAGGTCAAAACTTTTGTTTTGTCCATGAATATATAAATTCTAGTATACAGCCCAGAAGAGGATGAATAGATTAGTTTCAAATGTGGAAAAGTTCATTCCTTTGAGACAATAGTGATGGCCCCGGGTTATTAATTACTGAAAATCTTCTGATTGGTCTGAGAATGAGTTATTTACCAATTATGTTCCAAGTCTATCTTTTTTCAGCCAATTTCACTAACACAATTGCTTAATGATATTAACTACCTATTTAACTCTAACTAGTTGTCAGGGCCTAATACTTGATTACTGCATTGAGCTATAATATGTTGTAACAGTCAAATTGATGGACTTCTACAGAGGTATAGTATATATTTGGGACACAGGGTATCTATAAAAAGATTTAGGGTAAAAAATGTAAAGCATTTGCAACAGGTGAAGGGAATGAACAACACTTTAATGGGATGAAAATGTAGTACATGTACTAATACAGGCTAACAATATTCATAGGTGACAAACACATTCATGAGTGGTGTGTCAGCAAATCTAAATGTACACATCTGGTAAGGTATAGTCCAAATATTAATGTAAAAACAAGGTTTGTTATTCTCATGAGCTGTATTTATCTGTGCTTACTTTTCCAACAGGTTTAATGTTTAGCTAGAGATTCATAAAATGGCAGTATTAAAATGAACTTCTTAAAATTATACATGTACTAGCTATATTACTATATTTTAAAAGTTGAACCTAGTTTTTAAGTAAGCAGCACCAGTGACTGGCAGTGAATCATTGTGAGGGCTTATTCACCATACTGGCTAGTGAAAGAGAGAATAAGTCTCCTACTACTTCATAAATACACAACATACCGATTTCTTTTCCTCTCTTCTACTATCAAGATTAGGAACTGCCCTAAATAATAAGAAATTGATATGAAGACTAATCGTTAATTCTGCAATTCATATTTTTTAAATGGCCATATGAAGAAAGGTAGCTGTAATTTTATATAATGTACAAAACTATAACATTAATAGACAGCCCTAATTTCAGATTGTTTTTATTATAATTGGCTATTGATTTACTGTAAATTCATTTAAAACTCAATTCAATTATCTAACTTACATCAGTGTCCAAAATGACAAGTTACAATGCTTTCCAGAAGAACCAAAAAGTACAAAACTCAGCGTTACTTCGTATTGTGTATGACCAATACAGTGCGAGCTAAGTCTGTCTCTCCTGATGTTTTATTGGGGAAGAGACACTATGAATAAGATATGTTGCATTTTTTTTTGCATACTTACCTATTGCATAAATACATATCATTCTGATCAATGAATACTGATGCCACTGTTGTAGACTTAGCATGTGTAAGACTGAGCTTGCTTGGCAGGTATTGCAGGTGTCATGTGAGAATCATGCCCGCCTACATAAATGCCAATAAGGTCTGTCCTACTCACAAGAGTGTGTTTGTTATTAGTAGTGATTGTATTGGTCTGGACTACTGCCTTTAAAGTCTACTACACTCTCAGAACTTACTCTAATTATTGTAATCCTACACTAAACACCTTAACAGAGGCTATGACAAGTGATTGGAAGTTTATTGATTTGTCAGAGAGTAAGGATGAGTATAACATTGTGAAGATGACTTGTATTAAAGTTAAATTAATTTTTTGCATGAACATACATCAATGATTATAGTAACAACTGCACAGAATTCCATGTAGTAGCAATTCATCAGAAAGTTCTGTATAGATGGTAATATGAATGACATCATGTGTTGACAGACACATGCAGCCAAAGAGAGATGTTCCAGTGTGCACAGCTAACAATTGTTGGTAATGCCTTACCCGTTTTTTCCTCCCCACTCCTCCCCCATTCCCCCCACTCCTCCCCCCCCCCACACACACACACACCTCTTCTTTGCACTCCTCCTAATATTCTGTTTGGGAGACAATCACCTTTCTGCCTCTCTGTTGAATTATATCTGTTCATTGTCAAGAAAATTTATTAATTTGGAATGAAGTGAAATTTGTTCTCTGTACTACTTCTATACAAGATGTCCAAGTTCTAGACAGTGAGCAACTCTCAATATAACAGGAACTTATTCCTGTCCACCCTCCTCTTCCTTTCATGCCACCTTCCAACAATAATTCTCCTCCTCCTCTTTAGCTCATAGCATATGAAAAATTACACCAGGATGGTTAGTGAATCCATACCTCAATAAGGTGATTGTCTTGTTCTTAAAGTGATAGGGTTTAATGCCAGAGATGAAATTGAAACTAATTCTGAGAGGAAAGTTATTTGTAAATTTTAGGAGTAAATATAATCTGTTTTGAATTAATGAGGAAAAAGAATTAAAAACATTATAATGTGAGTGGGACTAGGAAAAGGGACCTTATGGAGCACCCCAAAAAAAATTGAGTTTTTTATGCTAATAAAAAGCTACAATTTATCTCAACTTAGTGCTAAAATACTGGAGGGTAAAACCTTCGACGTGCAGAGAAACTGGCAGTTGAACTGGGCTGTATTCAGCAAAGCAATTTAGTCGAGAAAACATAAATTAACGGCGACTAACGAAGTATGCGTAGAGTTCGTTTTAGCTTTCAAAGCGTCTCACGGCCAGTTTTGTCGGAATCATTGGCTATTCTATTCGCTGTAGCGGTAAACTTTCAGCCAGAGGTATGTGGTTGTAGGGGGAGTTGGGAAGGAAACCGTGGCTGTCAACCGAAGTGGCCGTGAAGCTTCTAGGTCGTCAATTGGTTCCCGGGAAGGTACGCTGCACCAGAATCCAGAAGCCTGCCGTTGCTTGTCGCAAGTTATCCAGTCCCTTCTACGTACTAGAGTAACTGGAGCTCGTATCCAATGGCAGCACAAGAGAACAGAATTCTAACTGATAAATTTACTGAACTAAATGTGCGCATGCGTGGCTTTGGTATTTATACTATGCCACGCATGTGCTCACAAAGGATGCAAACTTCCGGTTCACACACAGCGGAGCCAAATCATACAAACACGCGCACAACAATTCAGCTTTACAAAGTGACCTCTAATGAATGAGACCTCTGAGGTTCAGCTAACTAAGTGAATATAAAGATCATAGGTATAAGGATATGCATACATCATAACACAATGAATGTGTGCTGACTCTCTTCTCAGTTCAGTTACTAGTGTTCTTTCTTCCTTCTTCACGCTTCATCTCTTGATCTCTTGGTGGAGATATTTAGGAGGCAAACGTCTCCTCAATTTTAAAGTATAACAGTGTTGCTGTACTCACCCTAAGCTCCTCCCACCACTCTCCTATATCTTTCTTCACCCAAAGTCTCTTTTCTATGAGTAAAGATTTAGGAGAGAATACAGTGTGGTATCTATCATGTACCAATATACTTATTAGATGCAAGGACCATAAGGCAAAATTGTGTAGACTATCATTGTATGTTATCTTGTTTTATGATGTAATAAATATTTTCATTGTAAAAGAATAAGTTTACACGTGTGAATAGACTGTTTTGGTGCCAGAATGAATGTCATTTTCCTGTGTAGATTTTGGATCAAAAAAATTCAGCTGGGAGAAATATAGTACATGTACCTTTCAGGTAGATCTAAGTTTTCACTTAAAATATTGATTTCGGGGAAAATGTGGACACATAATAGAACTAGCAACAGTATTAATTTAAAAAAACTGAGCTGGTGTTACTGTAGTATTTAGCTGCTGGTAACGTTTTATTTGTTGAAGAGCTGAACACTCAACTTGACATTATTAACTAGTTATCATTTCACTCCTATATCATATTTACACAAATCTCACATTCACGTATCTCCTTTGTTACTTTTTTATCATTTTCACTTCTCATTGTTACTCGAACCATTTATGTCTAAATTTATCAACCCATAGCTGGAACTGTTTACAATAAACATTCCCTGTCCGATTTACTAAGAGCGGAAGTCTCAGACGACAACTGAGAGGCCAGCCTTACAACCTGACTCGCTAGGTTGACAACTGAGAGACCAGCCTTACAACCTGACTCGCTAGAGGTTGACAACTGAGAGGCCAGTCTTACAACCGGACTCACTAGAGGTTGACAACTGAGAACTAAAGTAGCAGTTAAATTATTCAATTAGATGTTGTGACAAAATCCATTAAATATGTTAACAAACAAGACAGCATTAACAAATACAGACAACAATGATAATGTCAGTAGGTAATGATCATCAACGCTTCATATAACTTCCATAGCACTCATCACAGACTCTGGCTACCTTCCGAGAATAATGGAGGCGGAGTTTCTTGACAGAGCATAGTCCACAGACAAGCTATATAAAACACATGGTATGTCACAGATATTGCATTAACCCCAAACCACTGTGTGTTGAGCATGTTGTTAATCAGAGCTAAGATTTCTAAGAGTGGATTGATGATACAGCAGCAGAATACATGACCTGGTCTCTGTTTCTACTTTACTATTCTTATTACCCCTGACTCACTATGATATAACCATTCCATAAAGGTAATACTTATTTTTCTATATATTTTTGAACTTATATTCAGAGGACTTGTGCTGCCTGATGTGCCACTCAAAATATTAAATCTGATATAATATGTCAAGTGGTTTTCTTTATCTGATAGCAACTCCAGGTATCATTATTTACATTTACATATAAAATTATATACTGATATACTGTTTTATGCAGTTATAATTGCATGAAAAAAACCCACTATCCTTTAATGTGTAGGAATCCATGAGTATGGCTAAAGTCGAGTCAATTTAACTACTTTTATATATATACACACACACACATGTGTAGAAGGATTATTTCAGGCCCTACACTTTCTATTAAGATAATAGGACTTAGTAGAGATAAATTAACTTGGAAAGTAAGCAGCTATAATAGAAAAGGGTGTGCAGTGCAAGCAAGATAATTTCAAGTAAATATAGCATTAAAAACATACTAAGGTATAGCTAGTATGTGGTTATGTGAAAAAATGTATGGTTGTGGGTACATCACTAATCATGAAAGACAGTTAATTGCTATTGATAGAAGATTACAATAATATATGAGACCACTTAAAATGATGAATTCAAATAGCTTGGGTTAAAATAGTTAGTGGGCAAGAGTAATATTTTCAAAGTGAATAGGTGTAATTGAATGGTATATATTACATTAATATAGCTGCTCTAGTGTTACACTAGTTCATTTAAATACTTTAACTATCAATTATCGCAAGAAGATCATTTCATTAATGATCTTTTCTTTGTGTTGTGCACTTGATAATACCTCATGACAGTATAAATCAATCATTCAATAAGCTAGTCAAGTTAATTATTTGAGTATTTGCAGCAGTCATCGTCAGTGTGATTGTGAAGTAAGGATGAAACCATGATTATATCTTGAATTCTAATTATTTCCCCACAGCTAAAAGCTCTCGTGTAAAAACTTAAATTTTAGTCCATCGTCCAACATTGTTAATCCCACTTAAGCATCAAAGCGATCTTAGCATATTAATTATACACATGTATATATAATATAAACACAGGTCGGGAGAAACACGTGTCATCTGGTAAAGTTACATCAATGATGTAGCTAGTTGTGTTTGGATACAATCTATATATCTTCCATAAATGTTTTCTACAAGCAGAACTTAGGTTCTGTGAAGAGTTCAACCAGTGCCTGTCTGCTATTGTATAGCTCACACTGTTCATTCATGACCATTGACCTTACTATCAAACTCACTAATAAGATGAAGTCATAAACAAGTGATAACAACAGACAAGTGCTATTCGCAGCTTGTACTTAACAATTAACAAGTTCTGACCCTTCATAATAACTAGATTGAAACTTTCTCACCTAAAGGGGTCTGGAGGAAAAAAAAGGAAAATAAAAATGTGAAAAAAAATCCATTTTTCTTTTGCATTTTTCTTTTGCATTTTTCCAGACCCCTTTAGGTGAGAAAGTTTCAATCTAGCTTATACTCAGTTCTCATTTGATGTGTCATATTAATGTCAGTTATAGAAACCTTGATCACATTATGTACTACATTCTCATTATCTAAAACAACAAGTTCAGAACTAGCCAAGGAGAACATCCAGTAGTAAAATGTCAGTATACTAGTGGTGTGTTTCACTGAAATGGAGAGAAATGATTTAAGATTTCATAGTTTCATCCATGCTTGCAAATTAAGCATTATGATTCTGTGAGTATTGAGCCCATTACAAGAAAACATACTATTTACAAATGAACAGATGGATACCTACACTGAGTATCATGAATGCAATATTTTGTCACTTCTACTGCACGAGAGGGTTACAGTATTCGTCCTGTTTGCTTGTTTGTCTGCTTGTCTGTTAGTCCAGCAGATAAGAAAAATTATTGTGACAGAGTGGACCAAAGCATGGAACTTGGTATGCAGGTTTGGTTTGGCATATACAACAGTATCAGAAGGGGTGCCAAAAATTTTTTTAATTAAAAAAATTTTTAAAGTGTGAAATTTTGATTAACAGTTAATTATGTAAAAAAGCTCAATATAAATTGTTTATTATAATGTATTGTGGTTTAATACTTTAATGTTAATGATTAGGAGTTACCTGATATTACAGGCAGCTAGACTATTTAATAGATCTAGCTAGCTAGCTACCCTGATAGCTAGCCAGGTGTAGCAAGTTTCAGAGAATTTATTTCAGTAGAATAAAACCATAATATTTCGGCTTGTGGAGCCTTCTAGTGGTTACTGAACTGAATGAGGGTGACTGAACAAGGAACTTTGTATAAACAGATGATACAGAACATGAGATCATTGTGTGGTTGGGCACAGCCCCTGGGAATGTTAGTTGGTGTTGGACAATTTCTGTGACATGTGAGTTGTACTTTGGAGGTGTGAAGGTGTAGTCATAATTGAATTAGTGGCAGTCATTCAGGAGGGGTCACTAATTCAATTATGACAACACCTTCACACCTCCCAAGTACACCTCAAATGTTTAAACATTGCATTCGACAGTTAAGAAGAACAGAAGACATCACTGCAAATACATAGCAGGCCTGAAATCTTTATCCAAATATCATCAATCACATGTGCTACTAATATATGGTCCATATACTGAAAATCAGAACAAATTTATATACTCCTGATTGTATGTATTTCTTTGCATACTGATTCACCCACTGTGTTTATTCTATCACGTGAAATTAATGTTTTGAACTTTCGAGCATCCAATTAATTGCAATGGAACTTAATAACAAAATCACAGAATAGATTGTAGAAATGATTTTTATGCTATGTTCTACCTAAAATTGTGGATCATAAGTTCATAGTTCATCACAGTGAACAAGAATGGTGTATGTAGCTAGTCAGTCTTTAGAGTGATAGCCATTATCAACAACACTTTAGTAATTCTTGACCATCTTATTTTTTATTCTTCAAAACCTTATGGATGACTATACCATGCGGCAGTGAAAATGTTTGGATGAAGTTATGTATTATGAGTGAAATATGAATTAAAAACAATCTCTCCATTATTTCTGAACTATAATTATACAATATTGAATGATTCGATCATTTCACTATGTAAAGGAACTTACCTTGCCACAGGCACGACAGTGGTGACGTCTATTATACTTGGCTGTCTTAAATTCTATTATAAAGTTTTTCAGGCAGAGTTGACACACATCAGATGCACTGTTAGGCACCCATGTGGGCTTCAAAAATCCAGTCTATTAAGAAAGACATTTCATGTTTGTAATCACATTTAAATGATTCTAGACTATTGGCTGTTTAAATATAACATGAATTGATTTAGTGAGCTTTTGACTAACTTACTGTCTTTGTGAAGTCCTCAGCATTGTCAAAGGTTGCTGTGGTCAAATATTATACTCTAATTTTAAATTACACTGAGTTGTTATGTATTACTTGTAGCTTGTGCCAAGTGTTGGACTTGTCTGTCTGCATGGGCTACTTCTTCCGAGTATTGTTTTTGGGCTTCACTCATGAGCTGCAATAGTTAATTGTTTATAATACTCAACCATTAATCACATAAAATATTTTCTGTCAATTCTTATGAGTAGAATTATTCTTGCATCCATTGCATGAGAGAACACTCAATCATTGTTTGGGCTACTACTCTTATCTACGATGTTCGATTGCACAGTGATCAACTTGATAAAAAGAAATTTTAAATAAATAAGTTTGAGTGCAATAATTGATTATACTTTCTCATAAAGAGAGTTTTTAAAAAATGCTTGAATGATTGTGCTGTAACCTTGATAGCTAAGAGTTGCTGAATACTAGAATAAGATGTAGACAGCTGTCTTCAAGATGAGTAACTTCAGAAGGTACCAAGGAGCATGGTGTTCTATCAAATGCTTATATAATGCTGGAGTCTTGGATATTTTCTGCTGCTGTACTTCTGATATATACATGAGAAGAAGACTACTTTGACCTGTCGGATCCTAAAGAGCTACTGCTGAATGTATACATATTTAGCTAGTGCATTAAAATAGCCCATAGGAGGAGTTGTGTGTGTGATGAAGGAAGGGAGGGAACTGTTTGATTCTATACAACTTATAGCTTCCTCATCAAGTTCACCACTTTCTTATTTCTTTGTTGAAGGTCTCCACACCACTAAATACAATTACTATGTATCACAACCCTACCACAATATTTTTATAGGAGCAATACTTGTGGTCATTTCATGCAATTTTTATTGGTCTATAATTATATAGTTCTGAACAACTGATGTTCCTTTATAATTCACTATACTCTATGAAATGAAAATTTTGAATAGTATAAAATATCATATCAAACCAGTGTTCAAATTACAAATATGAGAAAAGTTGTTGGTTAAAATGTATAATTTTAGTCTATAATGCAAAACTTAGATAAACTTCAACTATTCACGAATTTATATCATGTGTATAGTAGCTAAAACAATATTTAGATGATGATATCTATGCTCACTCTACTATAGTGAGACAATTAATCTCAATTGACGAAAGGTCGAGTTCTTCCTAAGTAGCACATCATGTGCAATAGACTTAAAAACTCTTCAATTTATTCTTTGTCATGTCAACCACCTTAAACATACATCATGAAGCTACTCTGGACCATTAGCTACAGCTTAGGTGCACAAACTTCCACATCCTTATTTAAACAGTAAACAGTATAAGCATAGTAATACGACAATTTGTTGACTACAAGATCAGGTGATCCTTTGATAACTATGATTGTGGATAAAACAAATGGTCTTGTAATTAACTACTACTCTAAGCTAGCACTTCACTGTTTATACAAGAAATCAAGGGTTAAAAGTTTTGTTTCAAACAATAAAGAAATTAGACCGTCACTGTATGCAACAGCAATTTGGATTATTTTTTATTTGCATTCATGTGTACTGTATAATTGATCAATACTGGGTGCTTGATCAGAATCATATACTATCTGGTAGATGATACATTAAAGGAACAGTGTACATGTATATGGCATCCATAAAAAAAAGCGGTAAGAACTGCAGTCTAAGCTAAATATTCTGTTTAGAGATGTGTTCTATACTATAAGCATAGGAGTAGTAGTGGTACTAATAAAGATGGCCATGATGATACAAATCTTTTCGCCAAGATCAGTAATGTAGGCTTGTGTGCCAGCATGAAATTCCATGATTGGGTTGACTGACTCAGCAAACATCAATGCATTGTTTACAATAGCTTTAGACAAAAGTGTAAAGCCAGAAAAATCCAGGTGCCTCAAAACTTAGGAACAGAAGAATCTAGGAAGTTAATAACATTTAAGTTAACTCGACTTAACTTTTTTAGTTTGTTGTTTTAGATTTAGCTTAGACTATTTACTTCAAGTGGGAACAAACATGTTTATTTAAAATTTTCACATTAATTAGGGATCAATAAATATTAGCTATGTCAAATACATGGTGATATACTATGAACATTGATCAACTAACCACTTTTGTTTTGGGTTCTTTCGCATAAACTAAATTTGTCGACTTGGAATATTCATAGGTGAGACATGACCTCCCCTCTTTCATAACTCTGGCAGTAGCTATAATGTTGCCTTTGAACCTGTTATTATCTAGCTTCCTGACACTGTAATCTACAAATGTGAGTAAAACTGACTATCCAAAGGAAGTCCTTTCTATACATCCCAAATGACTATTTTGATTTGGCACCACACAGTGCTCTCAAACAGGTTCTATGGACTACTATATATTTGATCGTTTTGCTGCTGTTATGATTTTTGATGAATATATGACATCCTAGAATAGACACTTTTAAATACAACGTTCTCAGAATTCTAGGCTTTGCAACATAGCAAACAAAAAATAAAATGGCAGGCTACTCTGAGACACTCAAAAAGAGAAGACTCTCTTTATTTCAACTAGTCTACAACAACATACCTTCTGCTTTTCCTTTCTCTTGTCACCCAAACCTTCTACAGACCTTAAAATAATAATCACTAATAAAAACTTGGAGGCTGCCGCTAAATAGCTTGTTAGAGTGAAACGACTTACATAATGGCCGATATACGCAGCAGTCCGAATGAGTTCTCCTGCACCGTCAGCGTTATTTTATGGTTCGCACGGAGTATCGCGCTAGCCTGACCCTTTACCTACCGCTATGCTAGGAATACTCCTGGCTGCTAACGAGATTGGTTCGAGTGGTGCAAGAGACTTAACGCGAGCAAATAGCGAGCGCTAAGGCGAAATCAACTTCATTATTCAATCAGTATAATGAGCAATCAGGCAGTATAATGAGTAGCTACCACTGCCCCCCCTCAAAATAAACTTCACTGCCCGATTACATCCTGACAAAATATTCTTAGTGATAATTTGAGCAAAGTGGGTCGCTAAAACGGGGAAGCAATTCTGTGACCATAGCAGGAAAAGAAAACTCGAAGTGGTGCAATTCAGTTTAGAAAATGAGCGAATTTCCATAAGCTCCATCCTGAAGTAGCTATCCACCAGCATCTCTGATATGTACTTGTAGGCTCACATCTCTAATTTTGGCTGATTTACTCTGCAGCATAATCTTTATAAAAAAATACTGGAGTTGGCAACAGCTAATGTAACATAGAACTTCATCAATCAATTTTTTTATTTTATTTGAGAAAAGGATATGTCATTGGAAAATACTTTCAGGTAAATGTGGTATACCTGATGCAAAATGTCCCTTAATAATGTCATCATTCCCTTCCATGCTTGTGAATTTGTCTCTCTGTTGGTCAGAATATTGTTTTTGTCAAGTGGTCTAGAAGATTGAAAGGTTTATAAATTTTTTCTGTAATACCATATGGTTCTTCACGAGAACTGCCACCATTTTTGTTGTCAGATGTTATACACTTCATTGAGTTGATGATAGTGAAGGAATATTATAATATCTATCGAGAATGTCACAACTTCCCTCACTAGAGTTATCAAAGTTGTCTTCTTTACCTCCATGGCTTGTTGTGTGGTATCCTATATCTATAATAAAGATAGTCCACACTCTTATTGTAATATATCGTTCATTTCATTATGTCTCAGACTGGTAACAGAATTGTCAGTTTCACGTATTTTAAGATTCGGGAAAGGAAAAAAAAACAGTGAATTTACTAGTATGGAATGTTCAGTGGTACAAACTACATGCATAATGAAACTTGTCACAATCCAACATGACATGTCCTACAGGTGCTGGCACAGTAGTCAATTCAGATGCTTGCTAAGCTAATGTGAGCAGAACAGTTTCACATAGTACTAGAGATAACACACATATTAGTATAACGCGATGTACTAATAATAATAGCACTCAATAACAGTTCAAAGCTTGCTCTGGTATTCTGCTGTATACGTGACCTTGAGATAACTCAGATTTACGTGACCTTGAGGTAACTCAGGTTATCACCGAGTGTTATCTCGTGGTTGTATTGGGCAAGCTCTTTATACTAGTAGTTATAGCAAAGGCATCTGGCTTACCAGTTTTAAGGGTTTTTACAGCTACCTTACTCTGTGTGGGGAGCCCCTAGAGAGATTTACAGCCAACTTCCTCCTAGAATTACGGCCCTCAGTACAAACTACTTCAGTAAATATATCTAGCATGGAATAAACCACTTAGTACACTTGTCAGAGTGATACTGCTAGATATTTCACTCTCAGGCTTTATTTTCACTCGCCTCTGGCTCGTGAAAATAAATTAGCCTGCTCTTGAAATATTTCACCATATCACACTCTGACTCATGTAATGAGTGCTATATAGTCTATAAGTCACCAAGTAGACAGGATTCTATGCAGTGGGTGTGAGGAGGGCAACGAAACTTCACCCTTAAAATTTTCCAGCTTCCCCTCACCCACCAGCCCCCCTGCCAACTTTGGTACATTTAATGCTAATAGCTGAAATTTTGGTGTCATATTAAAAACATAGAATATTAATAGAAAATTTCTCTATCTTGTTACTTCAATGCTCGAAATTTAGGACCCAGGAGATGCAAATACCAATACACATTCTAACTGATAATTTTAGCTACTGTTTTAAGCTACATTTTACTGCAGGTTTCAAAGTGAGCCCTGACATGGTAGACTACGGAGCTGTAAATCTTGTTAAAAAATACAATAATCAGTTTAAGTAAAAACAACAACCAACAACAGCAATTTCTTGTGTAATTATTTAACCAGCTCATGAGATTTGTTGGGCATTAGATGGCAAGAATCACAACTATTCCAAGAAGGAATTTTTTTTATATCATCATTAATGTTAACTCCCACTGACAAAAAAAACAAAAAACAAACTATTTCCCTTTCTTCTGATTCAAAAAGTGATTAATTCTCATTGCACAAGTCTATGAGACATGAATACATAGCAAACACTTCTCACTGTAAAGGAAGTTAGTCTCACTGTCAATAGGAACTTCCTTGGAAAACCAGTTGCAACAGAAGTTACCTGGACAACTCTCCTGAAAGCTGATGAGAAATCTACTCAAATTTATAGCCTAGACAACAGGAGATAAGCATCTCACTTGTAACAAGAGACACATCACACTGTAAGAAGGTGGAAAACATGCCCATAGAACGCTCACAATGATCACGATCAGCCAATTGATTTAATAGTTCTACAGTAAATGTCGCTTTAAAAGGCCATTCCAGCATATCATCATAAGGTCTGTGCAATACTTCCCAAAATACTGACAAATGAGTACCTTCTCCGTGTCCATCTCCTTTAGGATAAACAAAAAAGCTAATTTTATAGCCAGAAGGGCTAGTGAAGAATGGTTGAAAGAAATGATGTCCTGTCTTCAAACTATAACCATTTAGTTTGAATGTAATGCTTCCTTGTTTCTTATCTGTACCATGTTTTTCTCATGCTTCGTAATTTCTTCTTTTCACAGCCTATGCTGGCGTACTTGCAGTAGACTTCAGTATAGTTACATGACTCTCTCACATGTGATGCAAGTTTGCAACGCTCTATCAGCACACTGCAGCCTTCATTTGAACAAGATATAATCTTTTTGTTAAATTTACTATCGTGATCATGCAAAGAAGTATAAGTACCTTCCATGCCACAATGATCACAAGAGCATTTTCTTACACATTCGCACAATGCAAATGTTTGTCAAGATATTTCCTGAGCAATTGCTTGGAGCAATCATTGGGACATGGGACCTTGGCATAGCCACATTGTGCTTTATGTTTCTCAAAATTTCCTACAGTTCCTGTCCAAACACATCCGTGATTATCACAATACCTTAAGGTCTTGAATTTGTTTGTTGGTTAACACCCAAACAGTAGTTGATAAATAGACACCTGAACACAAATATTTATTACCTCTTTCGTCTGCAAAATATTGTTGATGATGGAATCTTGTCTATTTTCCAGGCAGATGCTGCAGTATAGCTTGCCACTGGCTTGTTCTTGCATAGGGTCTTTAGCCACTTTATGGCAAATACAACACTTAAGAGAATCACTTGGGACAGATTGAAATCTGCTATCCATGGCTATATCTTCACAATCAAGTAACTGTAGAGCATGGCTATATTATTATGGATGCATATGTAGTAACATGCTGGCAGTAACATGCTAAATTCCATAGATAGTATTGTCAACTGACTTATAACAAAACAAGTTCTTTGTTGGCTTCACATGGAAACTTTGGGACGTTTTCAAAACATAATAATGGGGGAATATTATTATTTGGTAAGCAAGTGAGACATTATCAGAAGTAACACAATTGACAATTGGGATATTTGTTTGTTGGCAAGCAATCTAGACATTATTGAGAATGAATAGCTGCAATAGGGAATGGCTTCTTTCACACCATCCTATCAGATTACTCGCAGTGAATGTAATTTTATACGCACCTCCTCAATGGAACAATTGTCACACTCTTTTCTTTTGCCATTAATTTCAAATTGAGTAATCAGTGGTTATGACATTACCATTCACAAAGAGAGAGTAATTCATGTGATTATAACATAATAACTATCCATCATGAACAAAATAAAAAACAAACAAACATAACACATTCAATTCACAGTGCAGTCAAGAGTCATGAGTGCAGCTTGTATACTAACACATCTTTCATCATTATTAGTTGGAGAAAGATTGAACCTAGACATTACCCAATCAAATTTTTTTTTTGTGTGTGTTTTTCTGTGACATGCTTCATATCCTTTCCCCATGCAGTACATTAAAAGTCCCACTTGGTGTACATGAAGGACAGTTGAAGACATCACTTCAGATTACTGTACTCGGATTTATTATGATTATAAGGAACTGAAAGCATGAAAGGGCATACATATCATCCGTGCATGTAAATATGTATAGGTAAGAGGTGGAGGTATTACAGCATTTACAAGACAGGGCCAAAGGCCCAACAAGAATGTAAATCCGATACAGACTGAATGGATTGGTGATACCTGATTATATGGCTCTAGGCTATAAGAAACACTTATATAACAGTTCACTTTTTCACGTCTTAGAAAGGTTAAAAGTACACCAGCTGGAAAGTGCAGTGTAAAATAGTCCTCATGAGTGAAGGTCTGTTGGGTGAGTGTCCAGGAAAATGAAACTGTCCCTCATCTGTGGAGCATGACGAATTTGCCAAGTTTATAGTGCAGAGCAACAAAGCTCAGCAACTATAGTTTTGGCCATCAATCATTCCCTGCTCTATTTAATTACATTGAAGGCCTAGTAGATCTAGCAGTGGTTCGGAAGAAGCAGCCTGGTAGTTTCTGAAGAAAAACCTGGGCAAACAAGCTCAGTCTTACGAGAGAAAAAAAAATTTCTCTTTGAAATTCAGTGATGTTGGGTCTATGAATGAGTATGTTAAGTATATGACAGAGATCTTCAGTGAGTTGGCAGTTATAAAGTATTCAATGGCAAGGGGGTCCATCTTCTAGCAGGATTACCTGAAATCTATCTGGAGATAAAAGTAAAACCTATAATAGTGGAGCAGAGAGGCCATTGTTGGTTGATAATGCACTCTTGGCAAAGTTCAGGAATGACTGGATTGTAACTTCTGGAGCTCCAGTGATATGTGCAACAATCCTGGAATGTTTACAGAACAATAACACGTCCAAAATAGAAATTTGCTGCATGTCCCACATTATAGGAAAGCTACACATCCTACACCAAATTTCATACAGTTATGAAATGCACCTCTATCCTATGTTGGATAGATGTAGGATATATACATCTCCTTCAGTGTGGGACATGTAAGAAATTTCAATATGACAAAGTTACAACCAAAAGAAAGTCTTGGCTAAGGTACATTTTTGTTAGGCAATTATATACTGGAGGCAATAAACCAGTATCCCTGTTCATTGATGGTACACTCCTTCTTACTTGTCAAGACTCTGAGTAACATCTCTTGTGCAGTTCTTGCTGGTGATCTACTATTTCAGCATTCTCCCAATCAATGTAGTGATGTTGTTGAATTGCATGTTGAGCAACTACAGATGTGTTGATGTCTAGCAATTTCAATGCTCGTTGATGTTCTTTTTATTTAAGTTCTAGCGTCTGTCCAGTTTGACCTAAAACCAAACTGGATGGATGCTATAACATAGATTAAAAGAACATCAACGAAAACCGAATGGCATGTGAGCATATTCAAATTTTCCAAACTTGCAATAGAAAGCAAGACATAGAAATTTGGTGGAAGCCTTTTGCAAGGTCAACCTTTGATAAGTACTTTGTAGCTCCCAATCTGGCTATTTCTTCCTCACTAGATGGCATGTAAAATGGTTCTGCGACAGTTATAGAGTTAAGCTTACAAAAATCAACTACAATGTGTATGGTCCCATCTTTTTTCTTCACAGGTATAGGTGGGCTACACCAACTACTCTGGCTGTGCACAATGATCCCCAGATCAAGCAAGCTTTAAGTAGGGAAATTATTTACATAAAGTCAAGTTCAGAAATTTGGGACTCAGAGAGTTCAGGACCTTTCAAGTGAGCATGGGGTACCAAGGATTGAACACAAGAATAGCCACACTCTGAATCTACCACTGCTAATACCTTATGACAAGGAAATGAGGGAACATACTTCTTCAACTGATTGATAAGCCTTTGATTTAGACTTCTTACCCTCAGTAGGGACTATTGAATATGTAACATCAGATATACGACCCTCCAAACTGGTCTCTAAGGAAGAGCAAAGACCAGGAGTCTTCTTTAAAACTAAGTCATTGGGCTTGAAAGTATGTAAAGTTTCAGATTTTTCTCAGTCTGCAACTACTTTATCTGCTAATTCAGACATAACACTTTGTAAGGTTGAGCTGATACATGTTGTAGAGTAATAGGTGAGTTATAAGTGTGTATCATTGTTTCTTTGTCAGTGAAGGCTGTCCATGTGGAACTTGTATCAGACTTCTAGCAACCCTGCATTGTTTCATTGCTCGTCGTAGAATCCTGACCCTACATATGGAGTGACCGTGGTACAAACTTTGTCAGCATGAAGTGTGAATTGAAAGAACTATACCAATTCTAGAACAAGACAAGACACAGCACATCATCTCTAATTACAGTACATCCAGGAATATCGAGTGGGGTTTGGTTCCAGAACATTTCCGTGGATTATTGGAAGCCGCTGTCAGAAGTGTCAAGAAGCACCTCAGATGCTGTGTTGGTGAATCCAAGCTCACTTTTGAGGAACTCACCACGGTTCTCACTTAAGTTGAAGCTTGCCTCAACAGGCGACCACTCATCCCAGTTTCTACAACAGATGACGATGGATTGGAGGTACTGACACCAGGACATTTCCTGATGGCTATCCACTTGCAGCTTTTCCTGAGATGGCAACTATGCCAAAGCATTGTGCGGAGATTCTGGTAGAAATGGTCTGCAGAGTATCTCCCAACCCTCAACCATTAAAATAAGTGGCAATACCACATCAAAAATCTTCATCTTGGTGATGTACTGCTGATGAAGGAGGACGCAGCCATACCAACCAAGTGGCCCCTTGGCAGAGTGACTCAAGTGCACCCGGGATTGAACAAGCTTGTGTGTGTCACAACCATCCGAACTTCCAAAGGGACATACAAACGACCAGTTACCAAATTTGCTGTTCTTGTTCCCAGTGACCAAACAGGAAATTAACTCTACACCCATGATCATAACTTCATTTATTCATAGTTGTAAGATTATGGATCTAATTGGCCGGCGGTATGTTTAGACTCACATAATTAAGAGTTGTCACCATCATATACTTTGTAATACATAATTCTTTTAACTAGAGTTCTCTGTCTGAAAATAATCGCAATTGTGTTGGGTGGATGTGGGCATATTATTAATCCTCGCTAATCCAAGCTGACTCATTAGCTGGTCAGCTATCAAAGTCTGAGCCAATGTATAGAGGTGCTGTAAGAAATACACTGCCTGATCATAATTAAATGATGTAACATATATAGCAATGCTATAGGTAAAAAGTACAATATTAGCACTAGCCCTAGCCATAACCCTACTGATACTGAAACAAATGACATAAACACATAATAAAACAAATAGCAAGTTTCAGAGAGTCAGCGAGATATAACACAAATAATATGACTACAATACAGTAGTTGAAGTCAGGATTGTATTTGATTTGATCATCCCATTATTTCCTCCCATAACACGGACCTTATCTGATGTCATGATACAGGTACAGTAACACACTGCATGTGGTAGTTGTCCAGCCTGGACCCAGGTATTAGTCTCAGGGACATAGCACTGAATGGTAGACACTGGCTTCCAACTCTTCATGTCCCAACCACCGACTGCCAGTAGAGATTTTCCAATGATGAGTGGACAGGATTCTGTACAATTGAGTGAAGGCAGTCTGTTCCATTTATTGGAACTGTATGACGAGGAGTGTGAAACAAGAGCTCCCAGAGATGCCTTATAGACATCAGGACTATCACCCACACCCTCACACCCTCCCCCCATGAGGTACCAGGTATCTGCTATTGTAATAGACTTCATTCTCTCCCATGGTGTCGGTGTAGACGGTCCAATAGACCACTGCGTGTTGGATATATCAAGTACCTCAACACTAGCCTGCAAACAAACTCCATAGTAACCACCAGCCACCACTAGCCATTGTTTATAATTATGAAGTAGCTGAAGGCCAAGAGCGAGGTGTAGACATACGAGGGAAAGGGTGTGTAAACTGGTTACTGTCAGGTTGCCACTCTCCTAGCTCACTACTATCAGAGCCATCTTTAGTTCTTCCTCCAACAAGAATTAATTTGTTGTTGATGGCAGTCATAGCAAACCTCATGGTACCGTATGGAGGTAGAGGGTGCCACTGGCAGGAGTGTGTGTTGTAGGCCATCACTATGTAGGCATCTTCATCTCTGTCAGTATATCCTCCTCCAACGTACACTGTATCATTTATTTCTACTGATTGGACGTATCCACTCATAGCCACAGGCATGTCAGGACCACGCTTCCAGTCAAGTTCTAGTGTGAATGTCTAAATTTCAATAACAAACAAGCACATAATAACTAACTAGTACAACCAGTAAAGTAGGTACCACAAAATTACATCTACCTTTCCTTGTAAATGTAAATATGTAATTTCGCCATACTGTTGCCACAGTTACTGTTTACATGCTAGTCAATTATTCTGACCAATAGAAAATTATAACAAATATCATGGTATAATATTCTTGTAATTAGTAATTGATGTACACATTTGTTATTTCTTTCATTTTAAAATTTGTTATGTATAAAGTTTATTGCAGATACCAGCTAGCTATTGTAAAGGAATTTGGGGGGAAAAACTTGAGATGTTTTTAATCTGCTTTTGATTTAAAAGCAACTATTTTTATTAAGAAGCACCTGGAGCTGCTTACATTTCATAAATAAAAACAATAATAATAATAAGAAAAACATTAAAATGCATGCACCCAATAGTCTAGCTTTGCATTGATGTATTTAAGCATCAATCATACTAATAGTTCATTTTGTTTAGAAGACGAATTGCTTATTATTATTACTATTATTATTATTACTATATTTTATTGTATCTTGCCAACTTTAGCACATCATTCTTGTACATGTATTATAATAGACAATTAAAGTTTTAATACTATACATGTTTATTAGTTTTGTTTACCTCATTACTTCTTCCTGTCATATTTGCTTCTTGAGATCCCATACATTGTGTTATTTGGGGTTTCTTGTTGTTTTTCGTACTTTCAAGTTTCGTTATTTCTATTTTGCTGTCCTTATTTTTCTTTTCCAATCTCTCCAGTGCTATTTGTTTGACTCTGTTATCTTGTTTCAACCTTTCACTGACTTGCTGGACTCTCTGTAAGTCTAGTCTTAATTGCTGATTCTCATTTTCCATCCTCTCAATTGTAGTTATTAACTCTGTGTTTTCTGCTGCAGTCTTTTCTTCAGATGTCTATCAGAAAATATGAGATAACAGGAATCTGTTATTCTAAAGCTATAGTTCCATGAAATTTTTTTTAGTTAGAGCCCACTACTTTTCTGTCATTATATGAGTGTTGTCAATTATATAAGGAATGTATCGTATAAATATAATCAATGTTATTTATTTATCTTTCTTTATGTCAGTCCAGCAATTACCTTGAGTTCTTGTATTTGTTTATCTTTATTCTTCATTTCCTTCACGTACAGGACACTGGCAATATTGAGTTGTCTCATCATACCTCCTCCGTAGACCCCCTCAACCTCGGACTTCACATCCTGTAATCTATCAAGCAGGTCCTGGCTGGATGGTCTTCTCTCTGGAGTGTTGTGAAGACACTGTCTCACAAGACCTAGTAGCACTGGATGAGATGCACCACATGTGGTTTCCAATGTGGCCATGTAAGTCTGACGACGATCCACTTCTGAACGAGCAATGAGCTGGTCAGGATTAGAAGGATTGGGATATGTACTGGACAGCAGTTCACCTGGAAACACCTGAAGTATATATTCAATTATAATGAACACAATGTTGTAAACTATTCAAATTAGATATTTGTATAAATTCTGTAGTAGTACCAATAAAGAAACAGTAGCTGTACATAAAAGTAACAAAAATTCACGTACAATAGCAGTAAGATTCATGAACTATATAATTTAAAACATGAGGTATTATCTTACATTGAGCATTTACAAATCTCTTGCACTTAGCTTAGCACTCATAATATAAATAGCAAAAAAAAAGAAAAAAAAAGAAACTCTTTCCAATATAAAATTATAATGATGAAGTAGTTAGTATTATTGTTGTTACCTGTGTTAGAGTGAACAGAGCAAGATGTCCAAATGAGAAGACATCTAGAGATGGTCCATACCTATGACTTTCATTAAAAGCCTCTGGTGGCATGTACACAGGAGTTCCTGGAATCTTGGTCAGAGTCTTTGCTAGCTGATTTGGTTTTAAGCTAACTATTCTAGAATTGCCTAAGTCTGTGATTTTGGCAGATAGAGATGAGGTTAAGAGGACATTCCTAGCTGTTAGGTCTCTATGTACTATTGGAGGTGCTCGACCATGCAAATACACTAATCCACTGCTAGTGTCAGTGAGAATGGATATTTTAACTGCTAAAGGAATATTAGGAGCACACTCCAGCAGGTCATCAACACTCATTTCTAGTCTCTCCATCACAAGAAGAGGGATTTGGGAACGTTCCAAGAAGCAAAGACCAAGGAACTGTGTTATGTTAGGATGTCGGAGACCTGACATGAGCTGACATTCCTGTCGATATTTTCCAATAATATCTCGAACTCCTTTATTATCCGTTTGCAGCAATGAATCATGAATATGCTTAGCAGCACATGTCGTTTTCTCATATTTGATCTATTAATAAATGAGCACATAATGGGTTATATTTATATCTTGTACAAATGCACAAAACAACACATTGTATTATGGTATTCAAATTGGCCAATCAGATTGGTCAATTTGCAGTGAGTTATTTCATACACACTTCGTAGGAGGTCAATAAGTGAACCGGTCAATCAAAAATTAGTTTTTATGTGTGTCCTTTAACTTAGAGGCATGATACAAGTAAGTCAGTTGCATCCCTTCGTTTGGTCGGTGCGGGATTTACTCTATCCATAGGCATTACAGCAATTGGTTGTGCAGGTCTTGCAATGACCTGTGTAACCTATACTTATTATTTGGCTGTGATATTCCATCATGTAACCATGGTTGCTTAATAAAGCTCACAATTGAAATGTGATTTTTATTTTTATTTTTGTGGCTTAACTAAAGCAATGTTTGTCAACTATATAGCCAATGAAAGGAAGCCATTTGCGCTGCCAAAAATCATTTTGTAGCACATTCGCAATTTATTCATCATTCTTTGCTACCCATAAATTATTGAAACAAGAAGAACAGTAGGGTTTCTAAAATACTTCTGCAATGTTTTATTTGTGTTAAGAATATTGCAGGTTTTCTATTTTTTCATGCCTTCAGTGTATTTTATATGATAATATAATTCCTTTTAATTTCTATAGTCTTATCATTACAGGCATAATTCATGCAAAACTTTGTTGTTAATTACAATGAAGTATAACACCATAATGAAACATGAAAGTCACAAGTAGCTAACTTAGTATGAGTTACAGCAGTACACGCTCTCTAGGACATAGAAATCTACTTAGGTATGGAACACACTACCTGGAACATTAATACTCATTAAGTAATACTGTTGCCAATAATTTCGCATACCTCCACTACAGAGCCATAAGAACCTACGCCCAGAGTTTTTCCTGTGGCAGTCACATTGCTCAGATGGAAAGAACGAAGCTGTGGGTCATCCTTGAAGGATTTAGATTTGACAAACCTAGAAGCCATTATTATGAGGGTGTTGGTTTGGATTGTAGCTTCTGACGGGAAATTGTTTTCAGGCCGAAGTGAGGGTTAAACGCACACATAAAAATTAATAAATGGTTTGTTGATATTAGGGGCGTGGTGGACGGTTATGACTGCTCTATGAATACAATTAAACCAGGCGCGAGCTGCTCGATGAAATCAGTTTCAGTGTTAGTTGCTCGACTACTAAGAAAATTTGGTCCACAACGTGATCAATACCTTACTATTTGCAACGGAAAGGGGGAGAGGTTGTTTCAACTGAGTGGTACCTTGTTTATTAAGGTAGTGACCCTTATCTTCTAGGAATAGGCATTGTGGGAAACATTTTAATAGGCAGTATGCTTTGAAACTATATATATATAATCAAACATGGATAACATGGATGAATCAATACAATCCTTCAAATCCAATAATTCCATTAATTCTCCTGTAAAGGAAGGACACTGTAAAAACTCATTAATAATGATAATGTAATTGCACATAGAAAATGACATGAATTTTTGAATTGTATGAGGAAGGCAGAGGCGAGATCAACCTGTCCTCTGTATTGTCCTAACAATAGTCCAATTACCAGCTGTTGGTATTAATCGTCAAACTCACACACTCTTAGTCAGCCCCGACTCCACCCACTAATTAGTCTTTTCAACAGCTCACATGGACAATATGTTCTCCACAGCGCAGCAGGAAGAGACTGAGAACTAAAGACATTCCTTCCACCTCCTCAGCTACAGACATTTCAGAAGAAGATGCCAATCCTTTCATTTCTGGAAGTGAGAGGAGAGAGCTGCTTGACAGCAGCTCCGAGAATGAAAGTGAGGAGGAGGAGACTCCTCCGGCCAAGAGAAGTTTTGTCCCTTCTGAGGACACCCTAAAGTTTCTGAAGTCTATATCTGGCAAGCCACTCAAAAATGATTAAAGAAAGTCCACAGTAAACAAGTTCCCTACACCATCAGTGGATCCGGTCCACCCTCCGAAGCTAGATGAGGCAGTAACTAGCCTTGTTCCCAAGTTAGCTAAAATTCAGGACAGCATCCTCAGTAAATTATGTAGATTCACACTAGATGCAGCAGGCCCATTGGCATGGGGTCTGCATGAGAGGAGCCAGGGGAGAAAGGTGGATATGGAAGGTTTGGTCAAATGCTCCCTAGCATTGCAGGGAAATGCCTCGGCTCACTTGTGGAAAGAAGAAAGTCAATTCTAAAGCACCTGAAAAAGGATCTGAAGCCTCTTGCAGAGGCAGAGTTTCAGGATAGAGGAGCAGTGAGAGATTTGCTACAGAAGCGGGACTGCCTCACCCGGATAGATCTGAAGGATGCCTTCTAGCAGTGCCCATCTACAAGGACCATCACAAGTATCTGAGGTTCATTTGGGCCGACCAGGCGTATGAGTTTCACTGCCTTCCATTCGGCCTATCAATGGCCCCAATAACTTTTACAAAAATAATTCACCCAGTAGTATGTTTCCTTCAGGCCAGAGGGATTCGATGTGTGACTTACTTGGATGATATGCTGCTGATGTCACAGTCCAGGATGACCCTCAAGGAGCACACCAGCTTCTCAGTGGTTGCTGGAAAGTTTTGGATTCCTGGTGAATCACCCAAAATCTCACTTTGATCCTACTCAGGAACTGGAGTTTTTAGAATTCATGATCAACTTGGTCAATCTAAAATTGAGATTGCCAAGGGACAAGCTATAGCATTGCACATAAAGAAGGAGGCGACAACCCTTGAAGCAATCTTGGCAGTTCATCCAGCATCCCTGCACTACAGGAGCTTGCAGAGGCTGAAGCATCAGGCACTGCATGGAGCAGGCTACAATGGAGAGATCAAAATGACACAGGAGGCCAAAGAATATCTGTTGTGGTTGTCCAAGAATTAGACAGTATGGAGTGGGAAGACAACTTCGGGATTGAGCCCAGAGATCACAATAGAAACAGATGCTTCCGATATCAGATGGGGTGCTTTCTCACAGGGAGAAAAGACAGGTGGTTGCTGGAGCCCAGAGGAGAGAACTCACCACATCAACTGGTTGGAACTTCAGCTGTGTGCCTTTCCCTGAGAACATTTTTGAAGGAGAAGGTCAAGTCAGTGCTGATTCTGACAGACAACATAGCAGTGGTGGCCTTGTGAACAAGATGGGAGGAACATGGTCAAGCCCACTAACGGAGCTAACAAAGAAGATCTGATATTGGTGCCTGGCCCATTCACTGGAGATAAAAGCCCAGCATCTGCCAGGGAAGGTCAATGTGACAGTAGACTACCTTTCCAGGTACTTGAGAGACAGGAAAAATTGGATGTTGGATCCAGGTCTCTTTGCACTGCTAAACAAGTATTGTAATCCGCTCTCAATGGACCTCTTTGTTACTCAATTTACAACTCAGCTGGACCGTTTCTACAGCTAGAGAACAGACCCAGAGGCAGCAACAGATGCCTTCTCTCAGAGTTGGGTAGCAATATCAGTTATGCCCACCTACCATGGTGCCTGGTAGCGAGGGTTCTGAGAAAAGTCCAGTTGGAGAGGACAGTGCTAGTCCTGATCAGGAGGACCCAACCATGGTTTCCAATGACTTTGAATATGTTAGTGGACTACCCTCTCCTCGTGCCAGTAAGAATTGGGGTTATTCAACCATCCTCCAGCTGCGATTGTCTATTTGTGTTGCACAACTAACTGCAGTTGGTCGCATGGAAGGTCTCAGGAGACAGTTTTAAAGCACAATCTATTTCTGAGAGAGCAATTGAGCTCATCATGGGTTCGTGGAGAAGCAAAACCAATGCCAATTACAATTCAACTTGGAAGAGATAGGAAAGGTGGTGTCAGACAAGAAGTCTCTGTGCCTTTTCTGCGAATATCCAGTCAATATTAGACTTCCTATATAGCAACGGAATTCAAACAGGGTAAACAGTACCGCTCAGTCATTTGTTACAGATTTAGCTATTCTTTTACGCACATGCCTATTGAGTGTTTTCCAGTGGGCAGCACCCCTTAGAGTCAAGGTTAATGAAACCTTAGACCCACTCAACTCAGATACTTGGGATGTGTCAGAAGTACTGCAACTCATTAGGAGTTGGGGAGCTAATGACAAGCTATCCCTGAGGCAGATCACCAAGAAGGTGGCAATGTTATTAGCACTGTTTCTGGCCCACAAGTCCTCAGATTTAGTGAGGTCATTCTTGAAGGGCAGTAAGAGGACTCAGAGTGTAAGAGGTGTGCACTGCTTGCTTCAAGGAAAGAGTTATGTCCGGTTGCATGCATGGAGCATTATGAGAAACAAACGAGTGGCCACAGGTCAGAATAGCTATTTTAGGCCACAGTCTCCCAATTTAAGTGGGTATCATCCTCTTCCATTGCAAGATGGGTTAAAGATATCCTGATAGAAGCGGGCCTAGGTGAATTCAAGGCTCATTCATCAAGGGGAGCAGCAGCTGCAGCAGCTACAATGTCAGGCATTTCGACTCAGGAAATTCTGAACAGAGCAGGATGGTCTAAGGAAGACACTTTCTGCAGATACTATTATAGGCCAAGGAAGGCAGAGTCAACTGCAGAACATTTCACCAAGAAGGTGTTGGGCTACAAAACAAGTTGATGATTGAGCCGGAGCACTTTGAAGTACAATCCCAGAATGGATAAGGCTACTCGCAGCTGAATGCTATTCTGGATTGTATGAGGAGGGTGAAGGAGAGACCAACCTGTCCTGTAATAACCTCGTGTGTATTGTTGTTATTCATATTTTGTTGCTAACCTTACTTCCTGAGTAGCTACTTTAAATCATTTATTTTTACTGTCACAATTCAGTCAGTTCTGAGTTCTGTATCTCAATGCTACATTCTTATGAATAGTTACAACTTGATAAAGTATAGTCTGGTGAACCTAACTACCATTAGAACTACCCACTTTACAATATGTCCGCCGCCCCCCCCTGAATAACCCTCCCAGTATGTACATTGTTGTCGTGACCTGGGTTCACTCAATATAGATTTTAAATGTTTATTTCAATAGACAACATCACAACACTTTACAATAACTGACAACTCATCTTTTGAATGAATGACTTTACATGATTTTGAACGTTCATTATATAACAAGGTGATTGTCACAGGACACAAAACTAAACCAAAGGAAATGCACAGTAAACCACAGAAACTACACAATAAACCACAGATACTACATTCCTCCTTCCTTAAGCAAAAACCAAAAATACTAACAAAACATTGCACACACCAAATACTAATAACATAACTCAAACTGCAACAATACTAACGACAAGTATTCCAATTAATTTCAGGTCTTGCGTTCAAATCCATAACGATCGACCGGTTTTCTCTCTCTCTCTTGGGATATTCCTTCCTGGTGATTGGTCTTGCATTATCTGATGAATTCTGTGGTGAGTTTTCATCTGTTGATACGATTGACGATGACTGTTCATTTGTCTCGACCAATGGCTGAGATTGAGGTACTGCTGGAATCACAAGTTCCCTGTCGTCTGGAGGTGTATCCTGAATTGCTTCTGTTGATCTTCGACGAATCTGATCAAAATGACAACAACGATACTGACCATTCGATAATTGAACCTGAGCTGATACAGGTCCCGTCTTCTGATGTATTTCTCCTGGAACCCACTGTTCACCATAACGATAGTTCTTCACAAACACTTGATCACCAACCTCAAATCTCCTTTCCTTGGCATGTAAATCATGCTTCTCAATCTGTTTTCCCTGTTGATACTCCACTCGCTCAGCACTGTGTGGTTTCAGAAGATCCAGGCGTGACCTGGGACGACGACGCAACAACAGTTCACTTGGTGATGAACCCGTGGTGTTCTGAGGTACGAGTCTATAGGCAAATAAAACTTTGGCAATACGGCTTCTAATGGATCCTTCCTTCACTTTCTTGAGGCCACGCTTTACCAGCTGTACTGATCGCTCTGCCAATCCATTCGTAGATGGATGATAAGGAGCAGATGTAACTTGTGTAATTCCATTTTTCTTCAAAAATGATCTGAACTCGGCACTGGTGAAGCATGACCCGTTATCTGACACAATGGACTCTGGCAATCCAAACTGTGAGAATACACACCTTAGTTCCTCTATCACCACTGATGAAGTGCTTCCGGAAGTGGGAATTGCTTCAATCCACTTAGAGTGTGCGTCAACCATAATAAGTATCATATGTCCTTCAGCATAGTCAATGTGAAGCCTGGCCCAGGGTCTGGTAGGCCAAGACCATGGATGAAGTGGAGCTACTTGCGGAGTAGACTGATGTTGTTGACACTCTGTGCAATCACTAACCATGTCCTCGATATCCTTGGAAATTCCTGGCCACCACACATACATTCTTGATAATCCTTACATTTTTGGTTACTCCCGGATGACCTTCATGTAGTTGAGTCAACACATGAGCTCGATAAGACTTTGGTATTACCACCCGTGCTCCCAATAGTAAGCAACCATTTAACACTGACAGTTCCTCCTTCCTCTGATAAAATGGATTCAAACTAGATGATACAGCTGACTTTCCAGGCCAACCATGCTGAACGTACTCGAATACCATTGCTAGTTCTGGATCACACATTGTAGATTGCTTGATCTGGCTTGCTGTAACAGGAGAGGAATCCAAATGCTCTACCAATAAAACTAATTCCGGAGGCACGTCATTCTCCTCGACAGTATCACTTAACGGCAACCGACTCAGCGCATCTGCATTCCCGTGGTCAGAAGTGCATCTGAACTTGATGTTATACTCAAACATTGAGAAAAACAAAGACCAACGACGAATTATTGCCGACGCTTGAGCTGAAGTGGGTTTCTGTCCACTCAATAAACTCAGTAGAGGCTTGTGATCCGTTATAAGAGTGAAAACGCGTCCAAAAAGACACTGATAAAATCGTTTCACACCAAAAACACATGATAAACCTTCTTTCTCAATTTGTGAATAATTGCGCTCAGCTGAGTTTAGAGTTCATGACGCATATGCTATTGGTCTCTCCGATCCGTCCGGAAAAATGTGTGCTAGAACTGCCCCAAGACCATATGCTGAGGCATCACAAGCTACTACTACCGGTAGCTCTGGGTTGAAATAAGTTAAGATATCAGCTGCGGCTAGTAATTTCTTTGATTTCTCGAAAGCAGTTTCCTGAGCTGATGACCATTTCCAGTCCACCCCTTTAGTCAGTAATTTAAACAGAGGGGCCAAACAGGTCGATAATTGCGGTAAGAACTTCCCATAGTATGAAATTAAGCCCATAAATGATTTCAGCTGAGTTACGTTCATCGGTTGTGGTGCTTGCTGAACAGCACGAACTTTCTCAGGCAGTGGTCGAATTCCATATTGATCAATAGCAATATAACCCAAAAATTCAACTCTCGGCGACATAAATTTGCATTTACTTTTCTTAGCTCGAAGTCCAGCAGTAGCTAATCGTTTAAAGACCTCTTCTAATGCCTGTAAGTGTTCTGTTTCACTTTCGCTAAATATCAAAATATCGTCGATATATACTAGCACTCCACGAATACCTCGAAGAAGATCCTCCATCACCTTCTGAAAAATTCCTGGGGCGGAGGAAATGCCAAATGGCAGTCGCGTATAGCGAAACAACCCCTTATGAGTATTAATCACCACTAACTCTTTTGCTTTAGCATTTAATTTCAACTGCTGATAAGCTTGGGCTAAATCTAACTTCGTAAATAATTTCCCTTTGGCCAATGTTGCAAATAAATCTTCTATCTTTGGAATAAGGTATCTCATTAGTTTGATACTGGATTGACATATTCTGACTGCTTTCTTATCTTTCTTCAAAACTGCTACTATGGGTGCTGCCCAATCTGCATACTAAACTTTTTCTAAGGTCCCTTCACTCACTAATCGATCAAGTTCTTTTTCAACTATATTTCTCATGGCATAAGGCAATTGCCTGGCCTTGCAAAATCGAGGTGTGGCTTCAGGGTCTGCCTCAATTGCTACATCGGGCCCTTTAAAAGTACCCAACCCAGATTGAAATATTTCAGCATACTTCTCAATAAGCTCATGCAATGCCGGTGCTCCGTGCAATTTATTCTTGACCAATTTAACTTAATTACTTTCAGCCAATCTCTTCCCAGCAATGTTGGCCCATTTCCCTTAACGATAATTAAAGGTAACTTTACTTCCTGTTGCTCATACCCTACTTTCACATCTAACGAACCCATGACCTTTAGTGGTTCCTTTGAGTAAGTTTCTAATCTAACGAAGTTGGTTTTAAACTCCTCCCGGCCACAACTTGTTGCATTGCTTATCTGACATAACAGACAAGGAGGCCCCAGTATCTACCTTCATGCTAACCTCCATACTATCCAGATGCAATGATACCAGAATTGGAGGCTGATACACACCTTTCACCGAGCCAACTTCTTCCACCAAACCCAGAGGTTCAGCTAGAGCATCCTCATCCGACTCAAAATCCTCGATGATTTGCCTCACAGGTTGCCGCCTCTTGCCTGCACCAGTCGATATCGTCTCTCCTTGAGGTTGCTCCCGTCTTAGGTTTTCTGCACACAGCAGCCAAATGACCACGACCCTTGCAGTTGTGACAAACACTTTCTTTGTGAAAGCAATCCTGTTCATTGTGTCCTAACCTTCCGCAACGAAAACATTCCTTTCCTGAGTTGCCCCTTTGCTCTGTTCGCACAGTCCTTTCATATTTCCCTTTTCCATACTGTTGCCGCTTTCCATCCGCGACGTACTGCACCCTTTTCGACTCGCTCTCTCGGTTACTGTCCATCTCTCGTAAGTTCTTTTCAGCTGTCTCAGTGCTCTGAGCGATTTGAATAGCTCGAACCAAAGTCAAGTCTGGTTCGCTGAGCAGTTTCTTTTGGATACTAGGGTCTTTCACACCCCATACCAATCTATCTCAAAGCATCTTGTCGAGCGAGTTCCCATAAGGCAAAATTCTGCAAGTTTTCTCCGTTGTGCTGCTACATAATCTGCTACTGACTCTCCTTCCTTCCTTGATTGTGAGTTAAACCGATATCTCTGCATAACCTCAGTAGGTTTAGGGCTGTAGTGCTCCGATAATACGGCGACCAGCTCTTCAAAAGACTTCTCTGATGGTTTCTCGGGAGCTATCAGGCTTCGTAACAGGTTGTAGGCATCGCGCCCCATCAACGATAAAAACGTAGCCCTTTTTTTGTCTTTCTTGTCTTCACCTGTGACATCGTTAGTAGCCACGAAAAACTGTTCCAGTCGCTCCACATATTGAGTCCATTGCTCCACAGCAGGGTCAAATTGTTCTATATGACCAAGCAAAGCAGTAGCCATTGGGTATCGAATAATCCTCGTCGCCAAAATAGTCGTGACCTGGGTTCACTCAATATAGATTTCAAATGTTTATTTCAATAAACAACATCACAACACTTTACAATAACTGACAACTCATCTTTTGAATGAATGACTTTACATAATTTTGAACGTTCATTAGATAACAAGGTGATTGTCATGGGACACAAAACTAAACCAAAGGAAATACACAGTAAACCACAGATACTACAATCGTTATGATTCATAACTGCAAGAAACATTTGTCATTGTGTACAGTCGAACTTCCGAATAAAGGACAAAATGGGAACACCAGTTTTGTCCATTGTTGAGAAGCTGTCAGGTTGATTGAGCCAGAGCCCTTTGAAGTACAATCCCAGAATGGATAGGGCTGCTCGCAGCTGAATGCTATTCTGGATTGTATGAGGAGGGTGAAGGCGAGACCAACCTGTCCTGTAATAACCTCGTGTGTATTGTTGTTATTCATATTTTGTGGTTAACCTTACTTCCTGATTAGCTACTATAAATCATTTATTTTTATTGACACAATTTAATCAGTTCTGAGTTCTGCATCTTATGAATACATGATAAAGTATAGTCTGGTGAACCTAACTACCATAGAACTACCCACTTTACAATATGTCTGTCCCCCCCCCCACCCCCCAACCCCTTCCGAATAACCCTCCCCAGTATGTAGTTATGATTCATAATTGCAAGAAACATTTGTTATTGTGTACTAGTTACTAATAATTAATAAGTATGGGAAACATTTTGTCATTATTTGTACTGTCTCAAGGACAATTAGTGGGTGGAGTTGGGGATAATTGCGATATTGCTAGGACAATGCAGATGATGGTTGATCTCGCCTCCACCCTCCTCATGCAATCCACACCTGCAAGCAAGCCTTAACCATTCTAGGATTACAAATTAAATATAGTTCTACATAGAAATGAAAAGATTTGAATAAATCTGATTAGCTACTTGTGAACATGAAGTAATAACTTACAATTTTTGACAATATTCCTCGATACCTCTTCAAAGCACACCTACTCTCATTTTTCTATTCAGCTAGTGCTACTATAATTCACCAAAATACAGCAAGAAACAATGACTGTTGTTGATCAGTCTGACGTATACACTTTCAGACAGGAATGTGCATTAAAGCAGTGGGTTATACAAATAGGCGTGGCTAGGTACAGTAGTACAGACCACCCTGATAATCACATACTTAAATTTTAGAACTGCATTCTTTCGTTTCTGTCTAGGTAAAAATGGCTGTGCAACTTACATAATTAGTGGTACAGTCAAAATACAATTAAATTAAAAAACAAAAACAAAAAAACACACAGAATCTCAATTGTTATTCGCGAGTTTAGCCTGCTTTCCAAACTTAGCTAATTACATTTAGTCGCAAAGCCGTATGCAGCAACCACAAAACTTCATTCAAGAAAACAAACAATTGTGTGATACAAGAAAACAAGAAGTCATGCATGTAAATTCAGAAATGAAAAATTACATACAATTATTGTCTGTAAATGCATATTCAAAAAAGTTGAGAAAAAAGTCCAGTTAGTACCTTCCATAATAGCCTCCAGATGATCCTCGATAACCTCCACTGCCGCCATAGCCTCCCCCACCACTGCCATAGCTCCCTCCACTTCCACCATAGCCACCACTACCTCCTCTTCCTCTGTCTCCACCTCCATAACCTCCACCATAGCCTCCTTCTCCATAACCTTTACCACCATAGCCTCCTCCCCCACTTCCTCCTCCCCCGTAACTGCCACCACCACTTCCTCCATAGCCACCACTACCGTATCCACCTCGTCCTCCAGATCCTCTGTATCCTGAACCTCCTGATGACCCATACCCACCACTGGATCCGTAACCACCACTTCCACTATACGGCCTGTCGTAGTAGGAGGGTCTTGGGGAATGGTAGCCTCCTCCTCTAGAATACACTGGCATAAGAGGTGGAGGGTAAGAGCGGTAAGGTCCACCACTACCACCACCTCCATAATATGGGTCCCTCCTAAGCAAAGTAAATAAAAGTGTCATACATAAAAGGAAAAAAAAGAAAAAAAAGGCTGATATGTAATTTAACTTACATATAACCACCTCCACTTCCATGGTGATCATATCGGGAAGATGGCCTTGATGAAGGAGGCGGATATTTTCCTCGCACGTCTACATTATCATTATAACGAGACTTTTTGTTACTCGAGTATTCAGGAGTAACTCCTTGAGCATCGTCCTTGTATTGGCGAACAATTTTTTCGGCAGCAGCCCCGTATATTTCAGAAAATTTCACTTCTTCAAATATGCCTCCAGTAGCTGGGATGTTGAAGTTGGCTAATGGTACATTGAAGGTGTAAAAACAAAACAAAGACAATTAGTAATAGAGGAAATTAACACATCAAGAACAACAAAATTCTAATACCCTATAGTTGCTCCCCCAACCCGCACACGATCTCCCTATAAAGCTTATAGCCACTCATATACCGATACATAATGCTTCGAAGAACGAATGCAGAGGCTTTGCTTCGAACACTGTAATGAAGAAATGAAACACTGGAATAAAAAGCTTTCATGGTAAAAGCTCAACACAAGGAATGACACTCATACACGTTCATAAGTTTTCTTATATAAAAACTGCTCCAGGACTTCCAAATGCTTGAGTGCAGAATGCTCACTTCCGGAAGCTGGACACTGCTTTGAAGAGGCTTCTTAAATTTGTAAGGATGTCAAAAGCTGAAGGAAATAGCCCAATAGGAACTACAAACTTCCATGTCAATAATTTCACAGTTAAGTCATGTACAGAAATGTTATGAGGCCATCATATCCCACAATATGGCATACCCACTAACAGGAGACATCCGTCTTTCAGTCCCAGAAGATGGCTGCAGTCGATGAAGGTGGACTGATGTTCAATAAACTTGTGCTCATTGTTAGTGAGGTAATAATATATACATTCAGTCATAATATTTCAAGGGCGGACGAAATGCCTTCAAGGGAGGGAAGAGGGCGAGCACCACCCTGGCCCCTATCTGACTCGTGAAAGCTGAAATTTGCAGTCATTATTTCCATCCATCATTTGTTAAGGAATAGGCATTGTGGGAACATTTTAGGCAGTATGCTTTGAAACTATATGCTAATCAAACATGGACCACTGTAATTTTAAATATGCTTTTATTAAACTTCTTTTTTTTTTTGCACTGAATTGGAACGAATCAATACAATCTTTCAAATCCAATAATTCCATAAATTCTCCTATAAAAGAAGGACACTGCAAAAACTCGTTACAATTTGACAAAAATTACAATGATAATATTAATGATGAAATGTAATAGTATATAGAATTTTTGAATTACAAATTAAACATAGTTTAACATTTTGCTACGTAAAAAGGAAAAGATTTGAATAAAACAGATGATTATCTTGTGAATATATATTACATGAAGTAAAGCTTCTGGTATAATGTTGACAATATTTCTTGATACCTCTTCAAAGCACAATTACTCTTGATGTTTTCAATTAAGCTAGTGCTATTATAATTAATTCTTTTCACTTCGATATATTTTTTTGTTGATATTATAGTAAGACATGTTGAGCTATTATTTTTAAAAGAGCCATTTCTTACAAGAAACACTGCCTGTTGACATGGTATGCCATAAGAATATCCACAAGATAAGAACCACTTACCTGAAATTTACTTCTAGTCTACAGCAACTGCTTAAGAGTTCCTTCCCATTACTCCTCAAACACCCAAAGCTCATCAAAATTGATCATCGCTGCTATATGCTGTGCCAATATAATTAAATAAGTTTATACCAGTTGCGTGGATGCTGAAATTGAGTTTTCTCCTTTTGCTTGTAGACAACTGTAAGACGTAACAACAATGTCTAAGAAGTTGCCAATTTGTCACTTCCTCTGTCACTGAAAACTTCATACAGCTATATACGCATAGATTGCCCATTGACCCAATTAGAAGTTACAAGCTGATAATAATTATCTTCATTGCTAAACTGACAAACAATACTTGTGACTTGAAAAGACAAGGATTATTTTTAGGTGCAATAATGAAAGTTATAATAGAAAAGTCTATGCACACTACCACTAAGTTAATATCTTCATAAGGCTATCCCAACTTCATAAATTATAGTCTGGATCTCACAGGAAATGCAATCTCCTTAAAGCTATATGGGTGATTGACCTTGGAGAGAAAAATTAGTTCTTTGACGAAGGCGAATGATAAACTAACATAATATGCACGTGAAGAAGCTTACCCCTAGGCTTTATATACAATGAATGAAAGGAATTGCCAGTCACCAACGCATAAGCTCAATTACAAGACTGTGTATTTCATCAACTCCAGAAAATAATTAGTTTCAAAGAAGACACCTTCAAAACAATAGGTAAGTACAGACTTCTCCATATCAAGGTCCAAGATCTGTCACTAAGAAGATTTCATCCATTCCCTAAAGAATGCTGCAGAACTAAAAGAAGCTTGAGATGTTTAATATTGTCAGTGTCAAGAGTTTAAAGAAATGGCTCAAATTTTGTGCTGACATAACTCGACATGTAAGCCAATTTAAATTAAAAAAGCTTCTGTTAAATGCTAGTCTTGAAGGCTAGAGTACAAGATCAATGCAGTGAGTTTCTTCAGACAAGATCTAATGCAATTCTATTCACTACACAATTGAACTATAGTAAAAGAGAGGCCACTAAGGAGGTTGCTACGGAAACACTATTTCTAAACACCAAGAAAGACAAGTAACAACACATGATCCCAACCCACAGCTTCACTTTGCCTCAATCAAGTATACTAAATACAACCAAAGGTTTCAATTATAACTATTATATCACAGAGTGCTAACTCTATGTAGTAAAAGCTATTAAAAATCTATATATTGTCTTTTAGAATACACACATATTACTCAGGCTATTTCAAATAGATCAGCAACTCTTCTCTCTCTCTTTTTTTTTGTGGAGTTGTGATCAATACTCCGAATAGTATTTAAATGCAAATACCTCACTAATTCTGTAATTTCAAGAACTAAAGAATTATAGAATGAAACAACAAGTAAAAATATGTTTCAAGGGATCAAAGTCATTTTACTAATTCATTCAAATGTTAAAATGTATTTGAAAATGAAATAACTACTTCACCTTTTAAATCTGAAAATACAATTAAAAATAAGTATTTAATAGACACCAACCCTGCTTTTTTGAAAAATTAAGTTTTTCAGTGAAAAATAAATAAATTAAAGCCAAGTTGGGGTGAAAAGGCAACACCAGACTTAGGTCTATTCCCCAAGAGTCAGCCTCTTCAGAATGTACTTGAGAAAGGAAAGCAATAACGCCACATGAAACTCTTTCTGCCACTCACATCCTCACACAGAGACAATCTAACATTGATAGCTCATGTACAGGCTTAGTAGTTGGAGTTTAGTAAAAGTATGCAAATCGAGAGAGTGAACCATGAATAGCTTCATTAAAAGGACTATAAAAAATTTTAAAAAAAAGGCATCATACACCCACTCTATCTTCACAATACTGTAAATATCTAAAATTCTATATGCAGTTTATGGTGTGTGTGTGAAATAAATATTACGTTTCACCTCTCACCTGCTAAAATAAATGGAAATTTTTCCAATTTTTAAGGCTAGGAAACACTAACTATAGATCCCCAATCTCCCCAGAGGCAAAGTGAAGCTGACTAGAAATTGAGAGAACCAACACTCCCTGCAATAAAACAAACTCACCCTTCATGGCGTTGATGGCATCTTCTGGCACAGGGGAGCCCATCTCTTCGTTCCTACGGTTCGTCCGTCGTCTGAGTTCATGGTGAGGAGGAATAACTACAAGAGCCTTATTGTGGTACCCGTCAAAATAACTCATCTTGCGCTTCTGGGCACCGGCATAAACATTGGTCTAGAGAATAATTGAAAAAATATATCAATTAAAAAAATAACAATTTTTTTTAACTTGTATGGAGTGAAAATAACATCAATTTACAACTATTAATTCTAGTGATAAGCCAATTGCAATAAAGTAGTGATAAAATACTTTCAATTGAAACTTTCTGACTTGAAGGAGTCTAGGCAAAATATGAAACAATCTTAGTTGTCACTGGGGAATTGAACCCAGGACAGTGTTAAGGGATACTGCTATGCTATAGTCTCACCCTCAACAGACAAGTGGAAATTCCAATTCTGTATATTCGTGGAATATGATTATTCAGATAATTTATCAAGTCACCAAGAAAAAGAAGAAAAAAGAAGAAGAGGACAAACCTAAACCAACAGTAGAACACGTTTCAGCCACGGAATGAAAAAAATAAATAAAATATATAAAAGAAGAAAATAACCCCCTCAACCTCACACATGTCAAGGATAGTGGCCATGGTTAGAGTAGATCCAGATGTGTACTCCAGATAGTCATGTGACTTCTGTGTAGTTTACACTTTGCCTATTATTTTAGGCTGTGGTTGACATTTTAACTCATTCTATTTATCACAACTAACTTGTGTTTGAACATGAGCTAACTATGGATTGTGTGTTCACATTGGATCCTGATGACTCCCTCAAGTGTTGTATCTGTTATGAAGTAGCTAAAGAAGCCAAGCAAGAAGAAGCCTGTGGAAAGCTGTTCTGTAGCACTTGCATTGAAAGTTGGCAAGAAAGTTCTTGTCCAGCTTGTAGAATTCCAGTAGCAAAATATTTCATTGACAACAGAAGTGAGTTGGTGCTTTCTTATGTAGTAGCAGTCAATTATATATCTAATATATTAGGTCGTCGAGAAATTCAGGCACTGGCTGTGCAGTGTAGCCATGAAGACAATGGCTGTGATTGGAAGGGAACTGTGGGTACACTTGAGAACCACGTGGCAGAATGTGGCTATGCATTGGTATCCTCCCGAATGATTGCAAAGAAAATGGCAAAACACCGCTTGAGGATCAATTTCAACTACTCAAGAAAGATCTGGAGGATCACTTAAGTAGTGTATGTCCTGAAAGAAAATACTCATGTGCTTACTGTGAGATGATAGCCACTTATAAATTCATCACTGAATCTCACGATGAAAAGTGTGAGAAGAAAATTGTGGATTGCACTAACCAGGGTTGCAGCATGCGCATGGAGCGTGGGCAAATAGAGTCACATGTGAGAGAGTCATGTGACTATACCGAGGTCTACTGCAAGTATGCCAGCATAGGGTGCCAGGAGAGGAGACTGCGTATGATAATAAAGCCACATGAGGAAGACTCGGATATTCACCTCAAAATAGCCCTGGATAAGATTGTGGAGTTAAACAAGATTGCTCTTAAGGTTCCGAATCACATTAAGAAATCATACAGATGTGGACACAGAAGCTTTCAAGTATCACGCAAGCTAAACACTGTTACTTGTAAACTGAAAGGGTACAGTGACAAGATGAAATCATGCAGCCACCACTGCTTTCAACCATTCCTTACCAGCCCATCTGGCTACAAGATGTGTTTGCTGGTGTAGCCTAGAGCTACAGAAGGAGGAAATCACATGTCAGTGTACTTGATGGTCTTACGTGGACCTTACGACAATATGCTTGAATAGTCTATCAGAGCAAACTTCACAATAGAACTATTGAATCAGCTAGCTGATCGTAATCACTGGGAACTAAGTATTGAATTCAAAGAAGACCATAGTCACTGCAAACCTGGGGGCAAAGGCTATGGATGGGCTCAGTTTGTGTCTCTGGCCAAACTACAACATGATCCTCAGAAAAATACTCAATACTTGAAAGATGACGTGTTGTACTTCCGAGTGACGACTAACATTCCTAGTCATAAGCCATGGCTGGATCACACCCATGAGTAGCTTCAATCTATTTGTTGCTTAGTATGTAAAATTTCTATAACACATACACACACCTTAAATCAGTCTGTAACAGCAGTAAAATTATCATAATGTATTATGTATTTCACAACAACACTGTACTATAATCAAAGACTGTTAAAAAGCATGGGCAGGCAGAGAGATATTATTGTTATTAGGTGATCCATTATTTCAGTTTGCTGGCGAGCTTACACACATTCATTGCGAAACTGTATTGTTGTGTTTCAAATAAATAACTATGAAGTGGCCGATGTTCATGAGTACACACAAAAATGATGACTCGACACCAAAACATGCTATATGTAAGTTGGGAAACGATAATCCAATCCAACGGAAAACAACACTTTCATTACTGATAATGAACAGGAAAACATCTTACTCTGTCAAACCATCTATTCAAGTGTACGAAAAGTCAGTTCACTCAAAAGAATGCCCTCTACCAAGTTACTCTGCTGGCCGCTAGTACCCATAGCTTTGAAGAAAGGAAAAAAAGAAGAAAACGCAGCGTGGCAGATTTATGATGACAATTGTGGTAACTTGATAATTCTATAATGTTTTTTTTAATCTTTTTTCAGTAAAGACAATCGGTAAGAGAAGAATTTTTTAAACAAGTTAACACAAAACCTTTTTACTAATATCCAAAAATATAAAAGAATAAGAAAAGTACCGTAGTCCATAAAGTGGAAGGCTAAAAATTCCGGCTTACCGTTTACTAACGGTTCAAACTTAAAACTTAACCACATACAGTCGTGATGCTGCCATGGAGTTCAAATAGTGTGTGCAGCTTGTCCACCTTCTAGTTACTATATTCTAGGCTTCAGAACCTTGTATAATTAAAAATTTCGGCCGGACCAACATCCAAGGTGAGCAATCCGGCAGCAATATCTTAAAGTTAGGGTATAGAGTTACACAATCCCACAGTTAACTTTACATTTCCTATTCCAAGGTCCTGATACTAATCTTTATGCTTTCAGACTTCTGTATCAGTTTTAGTACACTACCACTGATCAAAGCATTTCTTATCATGCTTTTCTAGGAAGATCTATACCATTAAAGGGCCAGATACAGTCAAATTACAATAATCAATGCTAAGAAACTAGCTAACTTTTCCACGAATTCAAAGCAAACCACACTTTTCCTTCTCAGCCCGAAGGAGGGACCTCCATGAGTATCTTTATTACAGATTTTCGGAGAAATCTGTTTGTGTGGACCTAGACTCTAATAAACAAGAAACTTTAGAATTTACGTCATAATCTTACTAGAAATGGGAAAAAAAGTGACGCAGAAGTAGGACACTTCATAGAACCACCAGCTGTTAGCTGAATGCGCAGGAAACGCCCACACAACCACATTGAATCTATTAGTCCTGTCGATTGGATAAGCAACTGGTGGTGACAGGAGATGGGTACAGCAGTATGCTAGCAAGGAGGTAAGGAGAGGTTAGCACAGGCTACAGATGGTGTGGCCAAAGATAGTGTGACATTGAGTTGTTGAAGGATTATTAACATTGACAAACTGAAGCAGTACAAATCTAAGTTAAATGAACATCCATCTAGCTGTGATAGTTTAAATGGTGAAGTGAGACTGGGGTTTGCCTCTATTCTGAGCAGTGTTTAAAGTGCATGCTCACAATCACTCTAGAAACATCCTCTAGAGTAGAAGGTCCTGGAAAGTATGCAAGATGAGTATCAGTATGAGGACAAATGGTTTAGAGTTGTAAGTACGGTTAGAGCTAAATTTGTTATATTTATAGTCATTCTTAGACCTGTTCAGTTTGAATGCTGGAGACTGAGTGTAAGTTTCAAAAACTTTCATTCGCTCAGACCAAGATAGGGGATTCGAAACTGAAATGTGAGCTCTTCCATCTAAATTGAGAGTAGCAACAGCAGTAAATGAAGCTAGAACATCTGAAAATAGTTGTAAAGCTTGGTCAATACCAATAGGCCCTGTCAAAGAGGAAATAGAGGGACAGTGTTTTACTAACTCATAGAACCTAAAAGAGCATTCTGAATGCCAAGAGGAATCTGGGATGCTGCAACCAACTATGGGTTTAACAAAGTCGTCTTCACTGGAATAACCACAAGACTTTAAAATGACTGACTTTAAACCATGATAGTCTTTAGAGAATGACCCAGCATGACGGAAATAGTACTCAAGTGTTTTCCCAGTAAGTATCTGCTGTAACCCATGCACCCACATTTCTACAGGAACAGACTGTTCAATAAACGTACGTTCAATCCTTGAGAAGCAGGCATACGCAGTCTCGGAAGACATCATTTTGGGAATGCGAGAGATTTCTTTAGCTGCTTGCTCCTGCTCGCGACGAACCTTGTCTTCGATGTTCCTGATTGTGTTAGCTTTTTGCAAGGTGGTTTCTTTGTCTGCTAGTTCCTTTTGGAGAGTTGCTTTCCTGTCTTCTTTAGCCTTGAGAATTTCCAACTGTTTGGCCTGGAAACGGTCTTGGCGATCTAGGTCCTCCTTTCTCTGTAGTTCTAAATACTGCAGCAGTAGCATTATGTCGCTTGAGGAAGTAGGAGCATCTTTTGAACCCGAAAGAGCCTCACCAATTACTGGCATAGGTGGTGGTCTAGATACACCCACTGAAGGTTCATGACTATCAGTCATTGTAAGTACCTCGGCAGTAGGCTCGCGATCATCCGTCGGCTGGAGTGATGCCGCTTCGATGGAAGAGTTGCGTTTATTCGCTTGACCGCGAGTAGTCATCGAGTGAAGCGGACGGTGAGAAGCATCCATTGCAGAAGTTGGAGGATCCCCAGGGGAGGTGGACATAATGGCATACAAAGCAAAAAGAGACAATGACACAACAATTACACAGGAAAAAAATGTAAGATACAACAGCGTTCTAGACAAATGATTAAATTGCTAGAAAATACAAGAAGGAAATAATTGACTAAAACAATAACAATTCTTAGCATGTACAAATAAACAAGTAAAGGATATGAAATTTAGCTGATATGGTAGAAGTGGAGAGAGGTTGACAAGACGGCTGATGAAGAAGGAGAGTTCCAGAGTTACCGCTGCCACCACGTGTGGGAGATTAGAGTTCCCAGGAGCTTCTTGACCTTCTGGCTAAGGAAGGCTAGAATAAGTTCCCCAGAAGAGAGATGAATCAGTTCTAGGCAGGTCGCTGCCACCAGGAGTTAAGCTTCCCTGAGCCCGAGAGAGGTTAATTCTTGGTTCAGTTAGTGTCATAAGGTTAATATGATATGCAGCAAAAACTCCCAGAATGATACTTAGCCAGCCAATATATAGAAAACCAGCTATCACAAATGAGTAAGGATGCATGAGAAAAGGAAACATGAATAAACTAGTTAATTAAATAATTACATAATTGATGAATGCAAAGTAAGTAATGATATAATTGATAAATAGGAGAGTAGATAATTAAATAATTACTGAAGAAGGACATGGGAAGTACATCAGAGTCAATGTATGGGTGGAACTTAAACAGTTCATTAATGTTGGTGTCCATTACACCACAGTAATACTTCTTTGTTTCTTCTCTGGACTGAGCGTAAATTTGTTTAACTCGACTATCTTGTCGAGTGCCATTGTGAGGTGAAGTTTAGAGTTTTCCTCATGTTGCTTCATATACTTACGTAATCCCTTCTCTTCACAGCCTATACTGGCATACCTGCAGTAGACCTCAGTATAGTCACATGACTCTCTCAAGGGTGATGCAAGTTTGCCACGCTCCACGAGCACATTGCATCCTTCATCAGAACAAGATATTATCTTCTTCTCACATTCACCGTCATGAGATGCACATATAAACCAAAACTTGTCCTTCATGCCACAATGATCACAAGAGCATAGTCTATAAATACATTCACTACTCAAATGATTGTCTAGATCTTTCTTGAGCACTTCTTCTGGGCAATCATTGGGACATGGGACCTTGGCAAAGCCACATTGTGCTTTATGAGATAAATCTACAATCCATTGAGACATTAGCCAACGATGCCTTTAATAGTCACATGATGTTTCCTAATTCATTGTTGTTGTGTGAGACCAATATAAACACCCACGACCACATAACTATATTCATAATGCAAGCCAGCTAGTCACAGTGCAGTTCCACAGTGCTTCCAGATTATTGAGTAGAAACTTTGGTTACACTATGATGTAGTATTAATAATACCTGTTTGAAGAGATCAAGTAGGTTGTGGAAATCATACTAAAAAATAAATTCAACATATATTGACCTCGAGTAGTCATCGAGTGAATCATTCCCCGCCAATACCCCACCATTCGATAATACGCGAGCAGAAACAATTGCACAGTAGTAGCAGAAGTATACTTCGCAAAGTTGTGGTGTCTTTAGTTTCAGGTTGTGCTCTCTCTTCTGACTTTCTTGTTATTGTTCCATTGATGTTTGTTTACTCTTGATATAGGCGGGCTCTTCCTAGAACCAACACACAGAAACTGAAAAAAAAAAACATTGCTCGTATATTAGTAGTAGTTTCATAAGAATTGCGAGTGGAATAGAAGTTTCAAATTTTGCATCAGTTTTTTTTTTGTGGAATCTAATAATGAGAATGAAGAAAAACTCCGTTGTCTTGCAGTGGAGTATCAGCTTGGCCAGTAGCGCACTGAATTGCGGAGCTCCAACTTACCACACCGCTCTAAAAAAGTGCTACAAAGTTTTCTTACCGGCCCCGAAATTTCCTCCAGATTCGCTCTAAGAACTTTAGAAGGAGGAGAACTGCTTATGGAATGAAGCACCAAGCGGTATGAACCATCAGCGTTACATTACACTAGCTAGCTAGCACAAAGACTGAAAGAATAATTTATTTGAAAATAGTGATCACTATCTATCCAAATTAAAGCACACTAGAGTAGTAAACAATGAGACTTCATCAGCAGCCTAGGTCCAAGAGGTCCGTACAGCAACCGCAGGCAGCAAGAAATTACTTGCTCAAATGATTATGATGTGATGATAGGGGGTGTTACCCACAAAAGCTACCTACGCGGAGCTGGTAGCTTCGTGTTTTCACAATAATTAGCCTGAAATAAAAAAAAAGTAGCACAAAATGTCAGTCAATAATCTCCAAAATCAGAGCATGACAGACAGGACATTTACTGTAACTCTTTTGAACATGAGCACTGAGGGTTAAATATAACCAATAAATATTATCAAGTAACTATTCAACACAAGCCAGAACAAAGGATACAAGATAATAACTTGTATGTACCACTACACTCTATTGTAAAATTTTCTGAAGACATAATTAAAAAAAATAGTTTTAAACAAGTGAATAAAAAATAGTATGCTACAATAAAATAATTCAAGTATGGGTGTGGTCCAGCCACGGCTTCTGAAGTATAATGTTAGCTGTCACTCTAAAATACAACACATCATCTTTCAAGTAATGAATGTTCTTTACTTCATCACAGGATAGCTTGGACAGAGGAATGAATCCATGATAACCAAAGTTGCCACCTGGATTACAGTAGTCTTCATCATCATCAAACTTAACAGTTCCTTCATAATGATTACAATCAGCTAACTGATTTAATATTTCTACCGTGAAGTTTGCTTTAAGAGGCCATTCCAGAGTATCATCATAAGGTCCATGCAGAACTTTGAAAAATAGTGACAAATGAGTACCTTCTCCATTAGGATGAACATAAAAGCTAATCTTGTAGCCAGAAGGACTAGTGAAGAATGGTTGGAAGTGATGAGGTCCTGTCTTCAAACTGAAACCATTTAGTTTGAATGTAATACTTCTTTGTTTCTTCTCTGGACTGAGTGTAAATTTGTTTAACTCGACTATCTTGTCGAGTGCCATTGTGAGGTGAAGTTCAGAGTTTTCCTCATGTTGCTTCATATCCTTACGCAATCTCTTCTCTTCACAGCCTATACTGGCATACTTGCAGTAGACCTCAGTATAGTCACATGACTCTCTCAAGTGTGATGCAAGTTTGCCACGCTCTATGAACACACGGCAGAGGGGTGCATTAGAACAAAGTACCATCTTCTTCTCACATTTACTGTAATGTGAACATATAACATAATAAGTGTCTTTCATGCCGCAATGCTCACAGGAGTAGTCCCTATTAGGACATTCATTACGCAAATGAAAGTCGAGTTCCTTCTTCAGCAAATCATTATACCAACACTCTTTGGGACAAGGCACTTCAGCATAGCCACATAGAGCTTTGTGTTTATCTAATGTTCCCACGGTTCCGGTCCATTTGCACCCATTCTCCTCATAGTCACATGATACCTCAAGAGCCTGAATTTCTCGATAACCTAATACACAAGAACTACTTGTATATAAAAGGCACTAAGAACTAAACTATTTACTTTTTCTGTCCACAAAGTATCTAGGGTGCGGAGTCCTACAAGTGGGACAAGAGTCTTCCCACTGTGCGAGGCAGAGACTACAGAATAACTTGCCACAAGCTTCTTCTTGATTAGGGTCCTTAGCTACGTCGAAGCAAATGCAACACTTCAGGGAATCACTAGGATCAGAGAGAAATCTACAATCCATTGTGATATTAGCTAAAGATGCCTTAGATAGTCACATGATGTTCCTAATTTGGTTTGTTTTGTCTTGACAACTATAAAACTGACACAACCACATGATCATATTCATAGTGCAAGCAAGCCACAGCCAGAGTTGTACTATACAAGTGCCTCAAGTGCTAAATAAAAATACAGAGCTTAAACGTATTCAGTTCTATTCTCTGCACATGAAATCTGTAGCCTCGCTTACCACATTCAGAACTTACTTCCAGAGGTCCAGGTAAATAAAGGAGAATCTCTGGCATGCAGGTTAGTCTTCTAACTCTTTCTATTCAAATTACAAAAAAAGTAGCCACGTAAAGAGAACCTTCCACAATAGTTCATTATTCATTCAATTTGATCCACACCGCATTTAAAACAAGTGTTCCAACTTACTAACACTTATATATTACCATTATTGCAAGTGACATAATAGAATAATCTGGTCTAGCTCCTATCAATGTGTGTGTGTGTGTGTGTGTGCCAAAGAATTTTCTAAAATTAAAGAGGACTCTTTAGGATAGTATTTAGCAATACTCTTCCAGTACACTTTCAATTCCTATGCAGCTGAATTTAGCGGCGTCTATTGCAAACAATACTGCCTTTCCTCTTTTAATAGCCCATCATTTTCCAAATGTATTTTCCCAACTCCTTCTGCCCACAGATGATGTTAAGGACAAGTCCTCAGACAGACTCCACGCCACTGATAGTCGCAAACGTCCACGTGAAGATGACCGTAGAAGGAGTCGTGAGCCGAGGAAGGACTTTACTAAAGCTCCTGATCCAGATGAGCCGGAGAAGATGGATAAAGAGGCAGTGCAGGGACTCATGACCAACTGCTTCTCTGGAGGAGAGGATGATAATGTAGTGGTGCTTGATGCCTGTAAGTCTTGTTGTTATTGTTGTTGTTGTTATTATTATTATTCTTTGCTGTTATTCTTTTATTATATTATTCACTGTTACTAATTATTATTGTTGTTATCAGATTAAGTTAATGGACCACTCACTTCTGTTTTGATTTTAAATCACAATGTTTCGATCGAGGTTGCTCAATCTTCCTCAGGTGATAATATAACTGAAATGGCTGGGTGGTGGTGATATGGAGAAGCTATTATAGTATGAGGTAGAATAGAGCTGTTAATGACTGAATGAAGGTGTTGATGTTAGAGTCTATTGATGCTGTCTATTGAGCAATCTCGATTTAAATGTTGTGATTTATAATAAAACAGACGTGAAAATAGCAGTACCATGTCGAGAATAACTCATCGGAATCATTATTGTTGTTGTTTTGTTGTTGTTAGTGTGTGTATTTATTCATCCAATATTTCTGTTTGTAGACAATTCTGATCTCCATTTCATGATCAATGAGGATGGCCTAGGTGGGTGTGGTCTGTCCAAGGAAGGTTTTGCCAACCTGTGGGCGGCATCTCGTGCCTCTTGGGGTGTGAAAGGAGGCAAGTACATGTTTGAAGTGAAGGTGGAGAAGAACATTGAAGTAGAAGTGGAAGAATCAGAACAACATCCTCATGCGCTCAGGTAAGTTAGTGCAGTGTGAGTAATCAGTATTTGTTTAGTTGTTTTTTTGTTATGTTTTTTGTTGTTGTGTTTTGTTTTGTTTTAATTGTTTTGGGAGGTTTGTTTTTGGCAATTTATTTTGATTGTTATCATATAGGCTCATTGCTATGTAAAATAATTAGTTAAGAGGTTGTTTAGCTTGTCATAGCAAGGATTTTTCTTCTGTACACTTGTGCCAATGTTCAGTCGTCAGTGAAACTAGAAGGTCCTCGGACCGTAACGTTTTTCTTTCTAAGAAAAATCCTTGCTGTGACAAGCTAGATTACTTATATCAGTTGGTTTACTGCAAGTACTTTTTAGTATTAGTCTATTTTTTGGTATTAGTATTTATTGTTGTTGTTGTTATTTCTATTTCAGAGTGGGCTGGTCAGTAATAGATTCTGATCTCAGTCTTGGAGAGGACAAGCTATCCTATGGGTTCGGAGGCACTGGTAAG